>Ga0214921_10004261_pt1 | contig 21195 bp, 17 predicted proteins | sample LL1505_MetaG_FD_177992 | JGI IMG/M metagenome (GOLD analysis project Ga0214921, IMG submission 177992) | Freshwater microbial communities from Lake Lanier, Atlanta, Georgia, United States - LL-1505 | ecosystem: Environmental > Aquatic > Freshwater > Lake | place: USA: Georgia | collected...
CTAAAAATCCCCAAAAATTACAAAAAGATATTTTAAAAAAAGGTTCAGCATCATATAGTTATGCCGACCAAATAAATTCTCCATCTCAAATGGGTATGAGTTCAAATGGAGATATGAATACTTTGGGAAATGATGTAACTGGTATGTTGGGATATGTGAGTGTGTTGGTGGATGGGAGTGGTCCAGCTTCTAAAACAGGACGACCTCTTGGAAATAAATATTTTATGCAAACCGGTGCTTCTTGTGTTGATTCGAATACAGGAAAAATGGTTCCTAGATATATTTATGTAGATAATGTTCCCGATGGTCCGATTCCTGGTTTGGTTGCAGGTGTTATTGAAGACTTGGATGTATTTAATCCATTCAAAGTGATGTCGGCTTTTGCAGAAGGCGGAAGTCCTAAATGTAAACAAATAACATTGCAAACAATAGATGCGAATAATAATGTAAATCAAGATACACAGTATGTTACGTTGACAGATATAACAGAAATACCAAGTTATGATATCATACGTGAAGGATTTATTGGTTCGCAAAATAATGAAGATGGAGACGAAAAAACAACCGCTGTGCCTAGTACATCAAATCAAATGGATGAAAAAATAACAGAAGATTTGTCCGAAGATATGGGGATAAGAATATATTATATGAGTTTGGCATTTTTGGTTATTTATGTTCTATACAAAACTATGAAAAAAAGTATGTAAGATTGTATCCGTTTTAATACAAGATTCCCTATTTTGTGGATAAATATGGTGTTGGGTGCCATGGATACCCAACTCCATATAAAATTTATAGCCTCCTATTTATAGGGTGTTGGTTTGTTATCTTTTCGTTTTCTAGGTGGTTCTCTGAAAGTTGGACTTGCATTGTAACTAGTAACTGGATTATGCGAGCTAGATGATTGTTCCTCAATTGAACTTAGTGACATAGGACTACTACCTGGATTATACGAGCTAGGTGATTGTTCCTCAATTGAACTTACTGACATATGACCACTACCTGGATTATACGAACTAGGTGATTGATCTGGGGTTAATTTTTCTGGGGTACGTTTTTGTAAATTTTTTAATCTTAGTTGTTCTGCGAGTTCTCGTCTTGCTTGTTCTCTTTGTTGTTGTTCTGCGAGTTCTCGTCTTGCTTGTTCTCTTTGTTGTATCGAAACGTTTGATGTTATTCCAAAATTTGTATTAATTGGTGGTCGTTGTGCTCTTGGTTGTCCTAGGAATCCGCTTGATCGTGGTCTTAGGAATCCGCTTGATTGTGGTCCTAGGAATCCGCTTGATTGTGGTCTTAGGAATCCGCTTGGTGGTGGTCCTTGTGCTCTTGGTGGTGGTCCTTGTGCTCTTGGTGGTGATGGTGGTAATAACGACCTTGGAATGGGTAATTCACGTCTTCTTGATGCATCAGATGGGTCTAATTCTCCCTCACTACTTCTCATATATTCTGCATATTCATCACTACGGACACGAGGTGATGTAATTGTTGCTGCTGCTGCTGCTGCTTCTGCTGCTACTCTTTGTTGTCTTTCCAAATCCGCGTTTTTTGCAAACTCCTCAAAATTTACATCCTCAAAATTTACATGTTCACTATCGTCATCATATTTAAGTATTGGCGATAACGCCTTTTTTTTTTCAATATATGATATTTGTTCTGGTGTATAATTAGGGTGCATCCTATCAGCAAGAACAGTAGAGTCTGTCTTCCTACTCAGGTATTTTTCATCTTGTGGAATGTAATCATCGTCCTCAGGATAGCCCCATCCTGAATTACCCAAAGCAGCACGAATAACATTACCCTTACCGCGCTGTTTTCTACTATGTTTTGATTTTTTGTGTTTTCTCTTTTTTTTCTCTGTGGTACGATGAACGCGTTTTCTCCTTCTTCCTCCTACTCCTACTTTATTTTCAAATTCTTTCTCTAACTCACCCCCATATGTATCTAATTTTCCTTCTGCATTATCTAGATCCATACCCATAGAAGGATATGTTTGTTGTGGAAGAACTTGTTGGGGTTCTGGATTTTGAGGAGGATAAAATTGAGGTTCTGGATTTTGTTCTGGGTTAAGTGGAGGTTCTGGATATAATTGTGATTGCGATGCTACTTCACCAGAAGCAGAAGCAGAAGGACACATGTGTGTTCTAAGGTCCCACCAATCTCCCACTGAACCACCTTTTTTGCGATAACATTTTTTACGAGAATTCCATTTTTTATTTTTATTTTTTAAAAAATGTTTTTTAGATTTATGCATTATATATTATTCCTATATATTTATTTTTTTTACACAAAAGATAAATATAATTTACTTGTATGGATTTTTATCAATCTATCCAATTTTGAAAAATATCAAATTCTCCTGGCAAATAAGTTTGAACTGGTTTTTTATCAAAATATCCAACATTAGATAATAAACTTACCCCGCTATTACTACTAATGGATGATTCGCTAAAATCACTGCTATCACTATCACTATCTAATAATGATTCTATCATTTTTTTTCTAACAGTTCGACCAGGTGGGCTTTCATCACTACTAGTAGAAGGAATTGAAGGAAGAAAAAGTGGTCTAGGTTTAGGGTTAGGCGTAGAAACATAAGGTATTTGATATCTTTCCTCAATACGCGGACCCTGTTTCTTAGCAGGAGATGGGGGAGGAGATGCAGCAGTAGAAGAAAACAATTTGTTACTGCTCTTTTTTATGGGGTCCAAACGTTCTTGTTTTTGTTGCTGTACGCGCTGGAACACAGGTAGTGTTTGTGCGCCCCGCAACGCCGAAATATATTCTTGTTGTAAACTAACATCAGTGGAACCATCATGTTCTCGCACATTAATAGGATCTAGTTCTGGTGTATCCTCCGCGGCTGTGGATGCTGACGTTGTGGATTTAGTTGGTGTTTTTTCATCCATACCCCCCTTTCCCCATTTCTTTTTACTGTATTTATTTTTATTTTTCCTACTTCTTCCCACTTTATGTTTAAGTTTTTTTTTGTTTTTATTTTTGTTTTATTTGTATTTGTATTTGTATTTTTTATATGTTTTTTAGATTTAGATTTATGCATCTATATAATAACTAAACATTTTATCAATAGCCATAAATAAAAATCAATAGGTTGAACGAGGTATGGCGCCCCAAGCACATACTTTACCATTGGTAAGACTTGTGTTATAAAGCGACCCTTTTTTCTTTGGCGCAACACTGCCGCCGCTTCTAGCGCGTCTCAATGCGTCTCTCGTATCATTATTATTATAGTCTTTATATCCTAAACTACTTTCAAGAGGTAAACCTTGTTTATAGGATGCTTTACCCACTGCATTTCTCTTAATTTCCGCGGTGCGTAAAGATGCAGACTGTGGAGAGATGAGTTTCTTCTTGGCGTAAACTAAGACAGCGGGTGCTTGAAACGCGGGACCAATAACACTATTTGTAGGAGTAGGGCGCTGTGAAGGAAAATTAAAAATATTAGAACCAGTAAAGGCACTATTTATGCATGTATTGTATGTAAGAACAGAAGGATCTTGATATGGTAAAGGAAATGGCGTCGCACGAACAAATTCGTTTCTGGCACTTGAAAAAGTACTTGTTCCATCAGTAAATCCAAATTGCTGAGGATTGGGTTTTGAGCCACTTAGTAATCCAGGACGATTAGTTGGTACAATATTTGGATACTTGTGTTGCAATGGTCCATAAATAGGGGTAACAACAATGTCGGAAAATTGTGTCATTTTAATATCTTGTATATTGTATTCTATTTACAATAAGAATACAAAATAAAATATGTCTAAACCTAAATAGCAACCTTTTCCTTTTTCACTCGTGTCTTCTTGGGTTTTGCAGAAGAATCAGTTGCAGCAGGCGCAATTACTTCATTTTCGGTAGACACTAATGCAGGTACTGGAATTGTTTCAGTTGATTGTTGTTGTTGTTGCTTTTTAACCCGTGGTTTTTTCTCTTTAACTACTCCCTCAGGAGGCGACGCCTTTTTGTTTGTTTGTGTTTTGGTTTGTGTTTTTGTTTTTTTTGATGATGTATTGGTGTCATCACTACTGTTGTTAACAGTAACTGATGTAGATGTGGTAGTTGTTGTATCTCCGTTCATCGCAGAAGCAGATTGAGAAACAGTGTTTACTAAATTAGCTACGGTGGTTGCCAAATTAGTCGCAGCCGCTGCCTTTGCATCCAATGCTGCCTTTGCAGCGGCCTTTACAGCTGCCATCTCCTTGGAAAGTTCCATTTTAGCTTCTGCCAATTGTATGGCCGCATTAACAGTCTGTAACTCTTCGTCATATGCTGATGTAGTTACAGAGTAAGTAGGCATACCTGGACGAATCTCTTTGCTTACAATGTATTCATTAAACATAGGGTCCGTCTCATCAATAAGAATGCGAATAATGCGTGGCTTTTTACTATTTGGACTAGGGTTGTCCCCATATTCCTCCATCCAGTCTTTCAATAACAAAAGAAATTGACGATGAACTCTTTCTCTATCAAACCAAATGCGTCCAAATGGCGCAGAACCTACAATAAATACCGTAGAATCATTGTAAAATTCTTGCAAGATGATATAACCTTCTACATAATTACGCTCAATATTAATATCTTCTTCTACAACAGAGGTTGGAACATATTCAGACTTGAAAATAGGAGTAGGTTCGCATTTACTATAATCTTCTATATTTTTTGAATTTGCATTTACAGTTGAATCAATATGAGACATTATATAAAAGATTTGGTTACATTTCATAGTGACTAAATCTTTAAATAATTTTATCATTAGTTATATTATATTTTAATTGTATTTTAGTTTTGTTACTAGTTGTAATTATGTTTTATATCCGTCTTATGCGTCTGTATGCAGATTGTGAACCACTGCTGTTATTTCCGCCATTTGTATAAAGATTATAGTTTTGTTTGGTGGCAAACTGTTTCTTGTATCTAACATAGTCAGAACTATCATAAACGTACTTGACATTGCATGTTGCAGCAGCTAGACCACTATCATCACATCGATTTGCAGCAGAACCCATATGCAAGCGAAGTCCCCTTAATCCAGGACGGCTCTGAAAACATTGATTTTGTCTTCCACAAGAATAATTTTGACGGCTTAAAATATCTCCGGCATTATTAGCAGAACGAAATGGGGTTTGTGCACGTCGAGTTGCGCGTATTCCTAAACCAATATCAGTATTATTCCAAGAATTTACTAAAACACTACGCATTTGTGCGGGTTCAGCCCCACTATCGGTATCCACCAAAGGGGGTGGGATAAATCCTTGTAAGCCACCACCTAAACCCTTGATACCATTATTCAAAAGGGGAAACATACTATAACCAACTTTGGGAAACCCAGCAATAGAATTATATGAAGTATAGCTACCACCCATATTTTATTATATATATAGTATAATAGAATATTTTTAATAATAGAATATTTTTACGATTTTATTTTTATCTTGTTTCTTTATATAAAAAAGATAATACAAAAGAAAATGGATATAAAGACATTGGTAGTGAGTGCGGTAATTTGCGTTATACTAGATGCTACATATCTTTCTCTCATTCTTCCATTGTTTCAAAAACAAATGATAGGTATTCAAGGAACAGGAAGTAAGCTAAATATAGTTGCTGCGGTATTATGTTATTTGTTTATTATTTTTGGATTGAACTATTTTATTCTCTCTGCGCGACCACAACGGAGTTGGAAAGATGCATTCTTGTTAGGTTTAATGGTTTGTGGAATTTACGAATTGACAAACAAGGCATTAATCAGTAAATGGTATTGGAGTATTGTTGGCATTGATACTTTATGGGGAGGCGTATTATTCGCATTAACCACGGTTCTTACTAGACAAGCATTGAAATAAAAAAATATAAATAAAAAATATGCTATATACTATATACTATATTTTTTATCATTTTTCTTTTTTGTCGGTGTAAGTGTAATAGAAACTTAGACAAAAGTATTATTATTTAATCCGTCATGAATCTAGCAGAAACATTCATCGTTGTCAACTCTTGCATCATGAGTTTACAAGAATACGGCAATTTTACGCGAGCAAAGTCCGTTCTGTTATTACATGTTTTGCAATGATGAATATGTAATGCATCGTTATATGAGGCAACCAACCCGCATTTTCTGCAAATATTCACCTCATACTTATCAGACACATCATACAACCTTTCTTTGGTAAATCTAGATGCGCCGTGCGATACACATGCATCCTTTTCCATCTCTCCAAATCTCAGACCACCATCACGACTTCTACCCTCAGCAGGCTGCCTTGTTAAATTCACCATTGGACCAATAGAACGACTATGTGTTTTGTCATTCACCATGTGTTTTAATCGCTGATAAAATACTGGACCAATAAACACACTACATTCTACTTGTTCTCCTGTTAATGCATTATACATCAACTCATTACCATGCGCCTCATATCCTACATTCAACAACTCCTTGCAAATATCTGTAACACCATGTTTACCAAAAGAGGTACCATCTCCAAACAACCCTAGACTCAACAGTGTTTTACCCAAGACGGTTTCCTTCAACTGCCCGATTGTCATACGAGAAGGAATCGCATGTGGGTTAATAATCAAATCTGGACGTACACCTGCTGCGGTGAATGGCATGTCTTTTTCAGGAATAATGTTTCCAATCGTACCCTTTTGTCCCATACGCGACGAAAACTTATCACCAATAACAGGTTTACGCACAGTTCTCAGTCTAACCTTTGCAAAATTATAACCATCGCCATTTCTATCAATATAATTCTTATCTACATATGTTTCTTCTGCGGTGCGGTATATTTTGCTTTGGTCTTCATATTTAATCGTCTTGGTATGATCGTTGCGATTTTCTTTGATGGGTGTTACTTTGGAAATAATGATATCACGGTTTTCCACCAACATATTTTCTGGAATGACACCGAGGTTATTGACCTTGTTATAATTACCCATTTTCATTCCTTTTGTTTTTGCTGGATCGGGTTTACATCTTATTTCTTCATCTCCATTAACACGTTGTTTATCTTCATCCTTTTCTGTATGGTAAACCGTCGCCCAAAATAATCCTCGATCAAGTGAGCCTTGATTAAACAACAATGAATCTTCCTGATTGTATCCAGTGTGCGTCATAATAGCTACAATGACATTTGTTCCCGAGGGAATTTCGTTGAGTTGCAATATATTCATAATTCGTGTATCTACCAGAGGTCGACCTGGGGAATTAAGGACATATGCGGTTTTATCCATACGCGTGTCAAAGTTGGTTACATACATACCCATTGCCTGTTTTCCTTGGGCGCATTGGTAACAATTTCTAGGAGACTGATTATGCTCTGGAAATGGGATACATGATGCTAAGATACCAAACATTGTGCTAGGATGAATTTCGCAATGAGTATAATTATAAACATAATTGTCTTGTGTAGATGAATTTGATTGATGTTGTTTAAATATTTCATTTGGATGTGTTGCAATCAAAGACCAACTTTGTTCTTCTGCATCAATATATTCCAAAACGGCCTCATCTATTTTACAGTTAGTAAACAAATCATCCCAATATAAATTCCCCTTTTTTAACTCTTCGATAATCGTATCTGTAATAACTAATTCATCTGTACCCGCCGTCTTTTTTATACGAAACAAGGGTCTGGTTAAACGACCACTATCATTACATACACGAATTTCCTGCAACTTATAGTCAAACACAATAGATGTATAAATATTAATAATACCATTTCTTTTCTTTTCTTTGAGAATATGATACAGTTCCACAGGGTCATTACTGATACCTACCCATGCACCATTGATAAACACCTTTACTTTATCTATCAAATCAACGGCAGAATTTAATGTTTCAATAGGAATAATATGCGGCGCAACATATTCATACAAGGGCGAAGAGTGTGAGTGAATTGTAATATGTGTCATATAACTTAAATTTTTTACAATACCAACAGACTGTCCTTCTGGCGTTTCAGCAGGACAGACAAATCCCCATGAAGTATTATGCAACTTTCTAGGAGGTACCAATTTACCACTTTTATCTGTGGGTGTACTGATGCGCCTGGCATGACTAAGTGCACTTACATAGGTAAGACGATTCAACACTTGTGCCACACCCACTTTATTACTATTAGAATGTTTAATACCAAAGTCGCCCGTAGATAATGCGCGTTTAATACCATTTTCAATGGTAGTAGATTTGATAATCTTGTAGATGTTCGTAAGATTGATAATTTTATCATAACTATCAGCAGAACGCCAAGACCCAGTATTGATTTCACGAATCACCTGTTTCTCCATATCCTTCACCAGTTTATTGAAATAATTACGAAACAAATTATTTAAAAGTGTTCCAGTGCAATCTACGCGTTTATTCACAAATGAATCCCGGTCATCTGGTTTTGCCAAATCAAAGTATGCATAAAGCAGACGTTTTGTCATATAACCCAGGAAATATATTTTTTGTTGTGCGGTTTTACAATGAGGGAACAAATCATTTTCCAAAACATCCAAGGTGAATTCGTGTTTCTTCTTTGCACCAGATTCTTTATCCATGTTGATTGGAGAAAACATTACATAACTAGTAATGTGTTTTATGGCATCTTCCTTAGTAAGACACTTATTTGCATCAATAATAGACGCTTGTAACATGGATAACATTGTTTTATTTAATTCGCCTGTTGTATCCATATTTAATAAAATCTTTTCGCAAATTTCTTTATCAGACAAAACACCTAGTGCACGGAACACTGTAAATAATGATATAGGTTGTTTTACACGGGGTATTTGCAACATAATAGGAAATCCAAAACCATTATTTTTAGTTGTTATCATCATGGTAATTTGTTTTGGAGAAATGCATTTGTAATCTGGAACAGATTTGATTTCTGCCGTCCAACTATATTTGGTATTATTTTTTGAAACATTAAAGCAATAAACCTTGTTTTCTGCTGCACGTTCTTGTCCCAAAACTGTTTTTTCAGAGCCATTAATAATAAAATATCCTCCTGCGTCATATTTACATTCACCTGTTTGTTTTTCATTTATGTGCTTATATTGCGTGAGAACACAAATTGTTGATTTTAACATGATAGGCATTTTTCCAATGTGAATTTTAGGAAGAATATTATAAAAGATTTGCGAGTTTTCAAGATTTTTACCATTACGAACAACATATTTAATATTCATATCCACAGTCATTGAAGACGCATACGTGAAATTACGTAATCTAGCCTCTTGTGGAAACATTAATTTAATGGCACCATTGTTCTCGTGAATCTGAGGGCGATACATTTTGAAATTTTCAAAGGTTACAAAAATCTCCAACGCATATTTTCCAGTCTTAGGGTCATAATCGTGGTCGGATGCAATATGAACCGGATTAAACATTTCGATTGTTTTAATAATTTGATAGGAAACAAAATTATTATACGATTCCAATTGATGACGAACGAGCCTATCCAAGTGCTGACCTTTGAAATAAGATTCAATAATATGCCAGGGTTCTTCGGTAAAATCATTTTTGGTTTCTTTATCCGAAAAACTCATGGTATTATAATAATAATTCAATGAATGATAGTATCGAAAGATGGGCTATTAAATATATCATTTTTTTTTTAAGTGGTTTATATAAAGAAATTAGTTGTATTTGCTGCGCGCTTGTAAATATATTCATTCACAATAAAAAGACATTAAAATATTATTTATTATAGATATAAGAAATTAAATATAACATCATATTAAATTCAAGAATACAGTTTTTATTTAATACATGAAACCTCCCAAAAAAATATTGGAATATAATAATTTTTTAAAAGAATTGGATGAAAAACAAAAAGAGGCGAATAAAACGAAAACCAATAGAGAAGATACATTAAAAAGAATGTTGGAAAAAATAAAACAAGAACCACAAACAGACGAAACAAGACGAAAAAAGATTAATCTAGTATTAGAACTTATTAATATTAATTTATCAAACAATGAAACTCTGTTAAAATCAACAACGTCCCCGAGAAAAGACGAATCAACTAAACCTACCCCTATTAAAAAAGGTATTAAACAAAATAGAAGGGGGTCTATAAATATTCATCCTTTACAAATACCTCCACCATTAATATTCGACAATTCATTCAATCATTTTTCAACACGACCATCTGTTTTTCCAACGTATTCGTTTTCAATGGATCCTCATCCTCAACCTCTACCTCAACCATATTTTTTTTCATTTATGCCACAGGCTAATACTAATGATAATCCCAATACCTTTGTATATCCACCATCAGAAACACCAACGCCAACACCACCACCAATATTACCACCAAAAATAAAAAAATCAGTGGTTATTAATACCAAAATCAATAACTTATCCGACTTGATTGAATTGGCTAACACACATCCATTAAAAGACGACGACCCTAATGTAGAATTGGAGTATAACATAAATATGGCAGCCATTCATAGTATAAAAAAACCATTGGAAAAATTAAATAACATGGTTGGAATGGTAAATTTAAAAACAAATATTGTAGACCAAATATTGTACTTTATTCAACATTTACACAAACCTATTAAAAAACAACATCACGATGATGTTAAAAACGGTAGTGGTATTGATATTAATATAAGTGATACTTATGCTGATCCAAAAACAAAAATAAATAATGAATCTTCATCTTCACAAGGACCAGCATCAACATCTTCATATAAAATTCCACCACAGTCACAGGCAAACCAAACATTATCTTCATTATTTTCAGCATTTATCCCAGGCGGTTCCAAGGAAAAAGAAAAGACAAAATATAAAAAAACAAACAAAGGCGGCGACTTTATGCATACAGTCATTTATGGTCCTCCTGGAACTGGAAAAACAGAAGTTGCAAAAATAATTGCAAGGATTTATTGTAAACTGGGCGTACTTAGTACAGGTGCGTTTAAAAAGGTAACTCGAAGTGATTTAGTCGCAGGGTATTTAGGGCAAACTGCTTTAAAAACAAAAGATGTTATTAAAGAGTGTTTAGGCGGAGTTTTATTTATAGATGAGGCATATTCTCTCGGAAATGAAGAAAAACGGGATAGTTTTTCAAAAGAATGTATTGATACATTATGTGAAGCATTGAGTGATTATAAAGAAGATTTCATGGTAATTATTGCAGGTTATGAAAAAGAATTGAATGAATGTTTTTTTAATTATAATCAAGGTCTAGATTCACGATTTGTTTGGAGATTTAAAACAGATGATTATACAGCAGAAGAATTATATAAAATTTTTTGTAAAAAAGTGGAAGATATAGGATGGAAAATACAAATTACTCCCGCGCCAATTAAATGGTTTAGTAAACAAATGCCGTACTTTAAATATTATGGTCGTGATATGGAAACGTTGCTTGCAAAATGTAAAATTTCACACAGTAAAAGGGTGTTTTGTAAACCCGAAGAAGAAAAAAGAATACTTATTATGGAAGATTTAGAAAAGGGTCTTGAATTATATTTAAATAATGATGAAATTAAAAAGAGAAAGGAAAATGAAACATTGCAAAAAATGCTTTCTACTATTTATGTTTAGGTTTAGCAATCGAAAATAAATTCGTTCTATTTATAAATCGTCTATTCTATTTATATTTATTTGTATTTGTATTCGTATTTATGAATAAAACAAAAACAATTCAAGTAAACCCTGATTTATTAAGACCCTCATTACATAAAAAAACGAGAAAAAACACAAAAAATGGTGTTGAAAGTGAAAAATCCAGAAAACCGATTATTGTTACTCCAAATAATATCAAATCTAAGCTATTAGAGAGAATCAAACAACACAAAAAAAAAGATATTGATTTACATGTAGATACATCCAAATTAAACGCAAATAATTCGACAAACACAGATGAATTTATGGATTCCATGCACTATTTGTCAAGTTTAAAAAAACAAACAAACCATGAAAAGAATAAAACATTAAAACATCATTCACCTAATTCAAATAATCAACCAAATAATATAAATAATAATATAAATATACAGATTGATTTACCAGATGAATTAAAAATAACCGCACCGCCTATTTCATCAACCCCAGAATCTACATCCTATTCTTTTCATAAAAATAATAGTAATAGTAAATATCATGTAGATAATGAAGTTCCATATGGATGTTTAAAAGGAGGGATTAAACCAACGTTTAAAACATTAAAAAACAGAGGCGAATACAATAAAGAAATTAAAACCCAACCACAATCCCAATCCCAACCACAACCACAATCCCAATCCCAAAGTACATCGTCAAATTCAAATCAATCCCTAGATTTATTGAAAGAAAAATTGCGTTCTATGAGAGAAAAGGCGCAGGATCAGGTACAAGAATCAATGTATGTTAATACACTACCACCACAACCACCCCCAAAACCAACATTTGAAATACCTACACCAATACCAACACCAGTACCAACACCAATAGAATCTTCAATAATATCATTTAATACAAATACTAATACTAATACAAGTCCAATTATTATAAATACACAAAATACAAATGAAAACAATAACAAAATACCATACGAACCAAAAATAAGTTTTGATTCTAACTTTTCTTCTCTAAAAGAGGAACCTGTATATGTTCCTCAAAATAAAACAATACGTAAAACAATGCGAAAAACTTATACATTGGGTAGATCAAAAATTCAAAACAAGGTAGGAGTTTTAATTAAAAACAACCAAACTCGTAAACAGATAATTAGTGCGCAAAAGGAAATGAAGAAAAAACCAATCAATGATGTTAAAAAGTATTTGAGAGAACACGGATTAATTAAATCTGGAAGTAACGCGCCCAATGATATTGTTAGAATTATGTATGAATCTTCTAGGCTTACTGGTGATGTAATAAATAATGATGATGATGTATATTTGCATAATTTTTTAAAAGAAAAAGAATCCTTTTAATTTTAGTCTATGATAGAAAGTACCTATGAATGTTTTATTTCAAACTACAATAAAATAAATTGTCTGCATATATCATAATAAAAATATTAATATTAAAATATTTTTATTATTACAAAATATTTTTTGGTACTTTTTATACGCCTTTTGGAATTTAGGAATTTGTTTAATTTTGAATATTTAGTCTATTTCTTTAAGGTCTATCCGTGGAATTGTATCCAAATGGATACAATTCAATGGAAGACCCATATCCTTTTCGTGCATAAATGTATTTATGCATGAATAGAGATTAAAAGATTTTATTTAGGACTTTTGGAATTTATTGATAATTTTGAATATCAAGTCTATTTCTCGCATAAATACAAAAAATATAGTTTATTTGGGAGTTTAGGAATTTTGGAATTTAGGAATTTAGGAATTTATTGATAATTTTGAATATTTAGTCTATTTCTCGCATAAATACAAAAAATATAGTTTATTTGGGAGTTTAGGACTTTTGGAATTTAGGAATTTAGGAATTTAGGAATTTATTGATAATTTTGAATATCAAGTCTATTTCTCGCATAAATACAAAAAATATAGTTTATTTGGGAGTTTAGGACTTTTGGAATTTAGGAATTTAGGAATTTAGGAATTTAGGAATTTAGGAATTTATTGATAATTTTGAATATTTAGTCTATTTCTCGCATAAATACAAAAAATATAGTTTATTTGGGAGTTTAGGAGTTTAGGAATTTAGGAATTTAGGAATTTAGGAATTTAGGAATTTAGGAATTTAGGAATTTAGGAATTTAGGAATTTATTAAAAAATTTTTTTCTTTATATAGTTTATAAAAATGTCTGAATCGTCACTCGCAACCTTACCTCAATGCCAATTCGTGGCAAATGCTATCATTGCTGACCCCTCATTCACTTCCGTCATGCAGTTTTTAAAGGACCCTCGTTCTGCTAATACGACTGGTTACCAGAATGTTAAAGATTTTATTGCAAATGTCAAAAACCCAAAAGCAGTTGCAGCTGGTGCATCAGGCAACTTACAAAAATTCTTTTTTGATGGAACTAGTGCTTGGGGTCAGGCATCCGACTTATCTAACAATGGATTGAAATTACAATTGATTCTTGATGATGGTACCGTTATTCTTGACACTGGAAAACTTGATGCGTCAAACAATGCCACCGATTATGGTAAAAAGGCAATCAATGAAAATCACCATTCTCGTCCTGAGTATTTACAGGCATTGTTATCTTCAAGTGGCGTTGGTTCAGCACAACGCTATTCTAGCACAAATGCTTACGTATATCAATATTATGCAGTTCGTCTTGGAAATTCTACACAAAGCAACACTGGTGCACTTCGTGTTGCTTACAGCACAAATACTCCAAGTAACCCTCCTTATTAATAAAAAGCAAGTTAAATATATGACTGACGGCGATTAATAAATATCTTTTGAATTTAAATATTTTATTAATTAATGTCTTTTTGTGCATAAATATAATTATGCACAAAAAGGATATATAGGAAAAGGTAGAGAACACCATAAAATTATAACGGACATTTATAAGTATTTTAATAGCATACATGAAGTGAATAAAATATAACAAGTTATACACTTTTTATATTTTTTATTGAAAAAAAAGTTCTACCTATCGCTACTGGGGAATAAAGATTAAGAAAAATGAAAAATAAAAGGGGTCCAGAAATATATTTAGTAAAATAAAATTATTCAAAATAAATATTTTTATTATGAAATATGCAGTTTGTTTATTTTTTGTTTGTATTTTATCTGTTTATATGTTATTTTATTCTGGGTCCTTTTTTCTATTGGGAATATTTAGTTAAATTAAAATAAATATAAAAATATTAATATTATATATAATATAATAAAAATGTTTCCATCAGACAAGACACCAAAGTATTCATTTAGCAAATATGACACAGAAAGGTATCCATCATTTGATCCAATGGTAGGTTTATTTAAAGGCGCAGCTGTAACAAGGTTAAACGCAACAAACCCAACACCAACACCAACACAAAAAGTATTACCTTGTTTTAAAGAAGATACAAAAATTCTTTGTTACATTAATGATGCAGAAATTTATGTAAATATTCAAGATATTCGACCTGGTATGAAGGTTAAAACATTATCCAGTGGATATTTACCCGTTGATATGATTGGAAAACGATTATTGAAAAATCCAGGTGATAATCAACGTGTTCCTAACCGTATTTACAAATGCTCTAAAAATATTTACCACGAGTTGACCGATGATCTTTATATGACAGGACATCACAGTATATTAGTTGGTGAACTTACAGATGAATTGCGACAAGAAATAAATGACTTATATGGAAGAGTTTTTGTAACAGAAAATAGATATCGTCTTCCTTGCTTCCTTGATATTAAATCAGAGGTGGTTGAGAAAGAGGAGGAAGTTATGATTTACCATCTTGCACTAGAAAACAAAGACTACCTTACCAACTATGGAATTTATGCAAACGGTCTTTTGGTAGAAACTTGCTCTCGTAGATACTTGAAAGAGTACTCTAACATGGAACTTATCCAATAAATAAACTAGCACCGAGTAATATGGAACTTGAAACATTGTATAACATGATGAAAATTTATTTTTTGGGTATAAGCCACAGACCAATAAATAATAAAAATAAAAGGATATACGAGGATATCATATATTTATTATAACAGAAACTTGTTAAATAAATATATTTCTATATGGCACCATTGGTGGATGAATATTTTAAAAAATGCAAGGAGTATCAAAGTATATATGGTAAAAATACTATTCTTCTTATGCAAGTAGGAAGTTTTTTTGAGGTGTACGGATTTGATCTGGGAACCATTTTTACAACTACTTCGACTTCTATATTATTTGACACCAGATTAAATACATTTTGTCAAATGTGCGACTTAAATATTGCAGATAAACACACGACTCTTGAAAATACACCAGTAGTTATGGCTGGATTCAAGGAAAATTTCATAGAGAAATATATTCAAAAAATCCAACAAGCTGGATTTACTGCGGTAGTTTATACACAAAAAGAAGAAATACCTGGTAACTTTATACGCGTATTGGCGGGGATTTTCTCTCCTGGAACCTATTTTTCAACAGACGATACTTCTTCTTTTGATAATGGTAATGGTAAAGACAAATTATCCAATCATTCATGCTGTATTTGGATTGAGTTGAATAAACCAGTTTTTACAAAGACAGGAGGAGAGACAATAGAATTTGGTGTATCTAGTATTGACATTTATACTGGAAAACCGTGTTTATTTCATTTCTCTCAACTCTATAAAAAAAATAATCCTACTATTTATGATGAGTTGGTTAGATTTCTCTCAATTCATTGCCCTAATGAAGTGATTTTTATAACCAATTTGGTTGAAGATAAACTTGCAGAAATATTGCAATACATAAATATATATGACTACACTAGAACAATTCATAAAATTTATATAAATGCAACTTCTTCAACTTCAACACAAATTACAACAAAACACGCACAAATGGCAAATAATTGTCAAAAACAAACGTATCAGAGAGAAACAGTCAAACGATTTTATCCGCAAATAGATTTTGTCTTTTTTCAAAAACAATTTTACGAAAATCCATTATCGGCCCAAGCCTTTTGCTTTTTATTGGATTTTATTTATCAACACAATCCATCGCTATTAAATCGCATTTCTCCACCGATCTTTGAAAATTGTTCTAAACGTCTTATACTAGCCAATCATTCTCTCAAACAACTAAACATCATTGATGATAATACACATAAAGGAAACTTTTCATCGGTTTCTTCCATGTTAAATGTTTGTCTAACACCTATGGGAATCAGAACATTTCATTATCAATTATTAAATCCAATTACCGATGAAACAATGTTGACGAGAGAATATGAAATAACCGACCATTTATTGAGTCTAGAACCTGCGTCTATTTCCTTTTTTAAAAAATTGGAGGGTATTCGTGATTTATCTAAATGGTCTAGACAAATTGCACTCAAAAAAATCACACCCAAACACTTATACCAGTTATCATGCAATTTATCTCTCATAGAAGATATTCATAATTCTGCAATGAATACGAGTCACGAGTTATTCATGTATTTTCAACAAAAACATTCTAGCATGGCGATAGAAATAGCAAAAGATTGCAGGGGTCTTCTCTCTTTGTTTCAGAAAACACTGGTTTTGGAAGAATGTAAGAATATTGATAGTAGTAGCGGACAATTACGAAATGTAGAGCTGAATTGCAACTGCAATATTATTCAATCAGGGGTGTCTACTACATTGGATGACCTTATGAAGGACCTTTCTAAATCAACAGGACAATTACGATCAATTCAAACATATTTTACACAACTTCTTTGCCAAAAAGAAAAACCCAAAAAAACAAAAACAAAAAAAACAACCACGCCTACAACTAGTGATGGAGACGGCGACAATGACACCGAATGCAAAGGACAATTTGTAAAACAACACGAAACTGAAAAGGGAAATGTTATTTCTCTCCTTGCAACAAAAAGAAGGTGTTCTATTTTAAAAGAGTTGTTACCCAAAAAAGAAAAGGTTACGCTTCAATATACATGCAATAATGAATTGACACAGAACCCATTTGATTTTGTATGTACCCAAGAAAATATGGTCCAAATCACTCAAAGTGCATCTAATGCTTTTATTTCATGTCCTCAGCTAGAATCAATATACAAAAATATAACAAGATGCAAGGAAAAGATGAGAGAAATTATAGAGACTGTATACGCGGAATTTGTAGAAGAATTGGCAAAGGAAGAACATCAATCTAAACTGGAAAATATTACGCAATTTGTCACGTTACTTGATATTCTGTATGCCAAGATGGTAATTGCGCGGAAATTTAGATTATGCAAACCGATGATTAAAGAACGAAACAAAGACAAAACATCCGAAAAAACAAAAACAAAATCATTTATTGATGCAAAAGGGTTGCGGCATTGTTTGATAGAAAATATACAGGAAACAGAAATATATGTTGCGAATGATGTTTGTTTAGGGTTAGGTCAGATAGATGGAATATTGTTATTTGGAACCAATGCCGTAGGGAAAACGAGTCTGATTCGTTCTATTGGTATTGCTATTATTATGGCCCAAGCAGGACTCTATGTACCTGCATCGAGTTTTGAATATAACCCGTATCATTCTATATTTACCAGAATATTAGGAAATGACAATTTATTCAAGGGTCTCTCTACCTTTGCGGTAGAAATGTCGGAGCTGCGAAATATTTTATTAATGGCAAATGAAAATAGTTTGATTTTAGGAGATGAATTATGTTCTGGAACTGAAAGTATTTCGGCACAGAGTATTTTTGTTGCAGGTATACAACACCTGCATGAAAAATATAGTAGTTTTATATTTGCCACACATTTGCATGAAGTCGTCCAGTTTCCTGAAATTTCCTCACTTGGTCGCGTTTCTCTCAAACACATGACTGTACTATACGACAGAGAGAAAGATGTCTTGGTTTATAATCGTAAATTGGAAGAAGGTTCGGGCACGAATTGTTATGGATTAGAAGTATGTAAATCAATGAATCTTCCGCCTGAATTTATGAATCGGGCACATGAAATACGAAGAAAGTATCATTCTGTAACAGAAGGAGTTCTTTCTCTCAAACCGTCACATTATAATTCTAAGAAACTAGTGGGTCTCTGCGAAAAGTGTAATATACGTCCAGGTAAAGAGGTGCATCATATACATCATCAAGCTTGGGCGAGAGAAGATGGAACTATTGTTATGGGTGAAGGAGAAACGCCTTTTCATAAAAATCATCTGGCAAACTTGATGTCTTTATGTGAAGAATGTCATGATAAAATGCATTTATTGATTTAATCTCTATTTGTGCATAACTATTGTTATGTACGAAAAAGATATAATACAAAAACACGTATAGACATTAAAAGTATATTATCAAGTAAATTTATATTGGTTCTTTATGTCTTCATCTACTAGGGCTTGATAATTTTTTTTTTTGTTACAATTCCATACACCGTCCCTTTTTTTGTTACAATTGAAATGTCTAGGACATCTAGTATGATCAGGCTCTTTTTTAGTTTTATGCCTGCACGAACGACCTTCCGCGTCACCGGTCATATTTTTAGGGTCCGCATACACATATGGTGGAAGTGTAGTAGGTGGAGGCGGAAGTGTAGTAGGTGGAGGTGGAGGTGGAGGTGGAGGTGGAGGTGGAGATTCAGATTCAGATGGAGGTGTAGGTGGAGGAATAGGTCGACCATGATCATCTTGACCCTCTTTAATACTAATATTTTTCCTAAATAAAAGTATAATTAAAGAAAATAATATAGAAAATAAAAAAGAGTGGATTATGGCAACAGTAATTTTATCCCCTTTTCTAGGTATTTTTCCTAAAATTCCAGGAGATAAAATAAAAAAGAGAACTAGTGCGGCCAAAAATATGTATACATGAATAATCATTATATATATATATATATATAAAATTATATATTTCAATATTTATGTAAAATTGACATATATTATCTTTAATTTTGTAATTTCATAAAATTATAGTTTTCTTTTAGAACCTTGTCAAAATAATAATTATCTAAAAATGTTTTAAAATCGTCTTCTATACAATCAATAATTATAGATATAGAAGAAAATATCCAATCAAAGGGATAAGAACTAAAATTAAATTATTATTTTTTAAATAAATTGCAGTGTGACAACAATCTCCAAAAGAACATACATGTGCAATTTCCTCCGTATGTATATAGTAAATCTTTTTAAATATTGTTAATATATATATGTCAAAAAAGAAAAACTGTTGTATGTTTGGTGTCGTTTTTTTTATTATAACAGTATCTTTATTATTAATATTCCATTTAAATCGCCAAAGAGAAAAAGAAGGATTAGCGTCAATTGCAGATGCGACTCCTGAATCAGTTAAAGGATATAGCCCTGGCATGGAAAAACAAAGTTGGGGAATAGTAACAAATGAATTGGCCGATGCAAATAAAATAACACCACCACAAGCATATTGTCAACTTGCAGGATCACAAGGTTTAGCAATTAAAAAAATGTCATGCCAAAGTTTGAATGAATATAATTGTAAAAATACCGAATGTTGTGCGTTTAACGAAAAAACCGGAAAATGTGACGCAATCAATTAAAAAATGATTTAAAAATATATTGAAACCAAACAAACAAAACCAAACGAATATTTAAATAAAACTTGAATTATATATTATATAATATATTTTAATAATAAGAATGATTATTCCAGTCAAGTGTTTTACCTGTGGAAATGTATTGGCAGATAAATATCGTTATTATTTAGAAGAAGTGCGTAAAAAGAAATTAGCAAGTCAAGATAAAAATGTAGAGATTGACAAGGTGAAATATTTGACAAAGGAATTTCATGAAAAAACAGCAGAAGGAGTCGTTATGGATGAATTAGGGTTAACCAAAATGTGTTGCAGAAGACATATGCTTACCCACGTAGATATTCATTAAGTGGTGGATAAAATAATTTTTAGATAAGACACAAATAAAAATATAACAAATGGATATATATTTTTATTGGTATAATACAAGAGAAGAGAAATTATGAAAACAAAATCAGTAAAATTAATAAAATCACAAAGAAACAAAAATAAAAAAACTAAAAAAAACGCAAAAGCAAAATCTTTTTTGAATATGCGGGGATGTTATAAAAAACAAAAGGGTGGAATGATGCCGCCATTGAATAATGTAACCCTTGTAGGGTCGCCTTGGTCCGCCTCTACACCGCCTGGAACAAGTACAGGTAATCATTATAGATTAAACACTTATGCAAATCAACCAGACAGATTATATTATAATGAAGCTTGGAATTCACCAGCGCCACCACCGCCACTTAAAATGAGTGGCGGTAGGAGATTTAGAGGTCGTAATAAAAGAAAACATACGAGAAAACAAAAGGATACGAGAAAACAAAAGGGCGGATTATTAAGGTCAGTTTTATTCGACCAAATGGGTTCGGATTTAACAAACGCGTATAAAACATGGCAAGGTCAAGACCTAGTTGTATCACCATTGCCATTCAAAGACCAAATATATTATGGTAATGCAAGTGAAAATAATATAAATTCCATTATTATGAAATAATTGTACAATCTTTCTCTCTCTCTCTCTCTCTCTCTCTCTCTCTCTCTCTCTCTCTCTCTCTCTCTCTCTTTTTCTTTCTTTTTTTCTCTCT
>Ga0214921_10004262_pt1 | contig 21188 bp, 21 predicted proteins | sample LL1505_MetaG_FD_177992 | JGI IMG/M metagenome (GOLD analysis project Ga0214921, IMG submission 177992) | Freshwater microbial communities from Lake Lanier, Atlanta, Georgia, United States - LL-1505 | ecosystem: Environmental > Aquatic > Freshwater > Lake | place: USA: Georgia | collected...
AGCTGCCTTCCAAGCTGAAGCCAAGGTGAACAGCGAACGCGAAGCCGCCTTGTTGCGCAAGCGTTCGGAGTTATCTGCTGCTTCAGAAGCTGCTGCTGTTGCTGCCGCCCGTGAAGCGGCCGGCGAAGAAGCGGCCGGCGAAGAAGTCGTCGTCGAAGAAACCATCGAGGAAGTCGCTGCACCCGCCGCTGAAGAAGCTGCTCCTGCCGCTGAAGAAGCTGCTCCTGCCGCCGAAGAAGCTGCACCTGCGACCGAAGACGAGGCTCCTTCAGCCGAATAAGCTGTTCCTGAACCGGGTGATCATTTCCGGGGAGCTTCGTTGCTTCAGCACGTTCCTGGTCTTCATTGATTTTCAAGGTTAACTGCTTATGTTGCCTCCAGGGTCCACGATTATTGGTAGAATTGAGAAGGCCCATGGCCTGCATGGGATGCTGTTGGCCCATTTGGATCCTCAAATTCAAATTTCCCGGCTTCCTCGAAATCCAGCTCATTGTTGGGTAGAATTGGGAGGTCGATGGACACCGTTTCGCTGTTTGGAATTTCGGCATCGAATTCCACACGGAATTTTGATCAAATTGGATAATATCCTTAACCCCGAACAAGGGCGTCCCCTGTTCCAGGCGGCCATCGCTCTCGAAGATGTCCAAAAGCCCCTCAAAGCGAACACCGCAACCTCGGACCAGGGCTGGGGTTTGGTCAGCGCCGAAGCCCTGCAGGGAGCCACTTTGGTGGACAAGGCAACGGGGTCTCTGGGCCAAATCGTGCGCTTGCATCATCGTCCACCCCAAGATTTCCTCGAATTCATGGTCGGTCCCCAAGCGGTTTACCTGCCGATGGTGCCCGAATTTGTCAAAAAGTGGAATGCCGATCGCCAAGAATTGGAATGCCAATTGCCGGAGGGCTTGCTGGACCTGTACCTGAATCCCCAGAGCGGGGAAGCCCCTGAATCCTTACCCCAAGAACCTCATGACGAGGATTGACATTATAGCCGCCGTTCCTGAATTGTTGGGCAGTCTCACCAGTCATAGCATCTTGGGAAGAGCTCAAGCCAAAGGTCTGGCCCAAATCGTGGTGCATAACCTGCGGGATTACGCCACGGGCAAATACAAGGCCATTGATGACGCACCCTACGGTGGTGGGGCGGGCATGGTCATGATGGTGGAGCCTATCGATCGTTGCATTGAGCATCTTCGTTCAGAAAGGACGTACCGTGAAGTCATCTACATGAGCCCTGATGGAATTCCGTTGGACCAGTCCCTGTGCAATCGTCTTGCCTTGGAGGGCAATCTCATTATCCTCTGCGGGCATTACAAAGGAGTGGATGAACGAGTCCGCGAGCATTTGTGCACCATGGAAATTTCGGTAGGAGATTACGTGCTCAGCGGAGGAGAATTGGCAGCCGCCGTCTTGACGGATGCCGTGGTCAGGCTCTTGCCGGGGGTCCTGGGCGACGAGAGCAGTGCATTGACCGATTCCTTTCAGGATGGATTGGTCGCCCCCCCCGATTATACCAGGCCCGTCAGCTACAAAGGTTGGACCGTTCCCGAAATTCTACGATCAGGCCACGAGGCCAAAATCAACCAATGGAGGCACGAACAAGCCTTGGAGCGAACCCAGCGCAGAAGACCTGATTTGCTGGACTCCAACCAAGACGTACCCTCCTAAGGTAGCTTTCTAAGGGCGATGTTGCCAAAAAAGGCCGTGAATTGAGGCCAAAGGCCTTGGAAAAGCCTTTCCAATCGCCTATATTTGCAACCCTTTGAAATATGGTCGATTCCGACCCTGTAAAAGCAACGATATGAGCACTGCCCTAGATCCCATTTCTTTCGTAGAGAGCCAAAAGGCTACCCCCTCCCACCCTGAATTTCAATCCGGGGACACTGTCGCGGTGCATTACAAGATCCGTGAGGGCAACAAAGAAAGAACCCAGGTCTTCCAAGGGGTTGTTATTCAGCGTCGCAATCCAGGTTCCAACGAAACCTTCACCGTGCGGAAAATCTCCAACGGCATCGGAGTAGAGCGAATCTTCCCCACCTCTTCGCCTTTCATTGAGAAGGTGGATATCGTATCAAGAGGGGTGGTCCGCAGAGCTCGCCTGTTTTATTTACGCGAAGCCCGCGGTAAGAAAGCCAGAATCAAGACCCGCATCGGGTAAAATCCCAGCGGGTAATTCGCGTAGGGTAATTCGCGTAGGGTAATTCGAACCCGCAAAAGCACTCTGTTCCTACAGGTTTTCCTTGAAGGATTTTCAATGCTGCTCCAGGCAGCTTTGAAATTCTTGAAGCCAGGCCTTTTGGACTGTGGCCAAGGATGGCCAGTTTTCGATAGGTTCTCCTCGCTTTTGGAGTTCACCGTGCAGGGAACAAACCGACTTATCGCTAATGCCGCATGGCACAATATGGCGGAAATAATCCAAATGCGTGCTCACGTTAAGGGCCAAGCCGTGCATGGTGACCCAACGACTTGTTTTGACCCCCATGGCACATATTTTGCGGGCTGAGGGGAGACCCGCATCCATCCAAACGCCGGTATAGGTTTTGTCCCTCTGCCCAACCAATCCCCACAACGCCAAGGTTCGAATCACCGATTCCTCCAAGGTCCGCATGTACCAATGGATATCCGGCTTGAGCCTTTCGAGGTCCAAAATGGGATACGCCACCAGTTGACCCGGCCCGTGGAAGGTGATATCCCCCCCGCGACTGCTCTGGTGAAATTCTGCACCAAGTTCGGCGAGTTCAGGGTTTGATAACAACAGATGATTTTGTTTGCCGCTTTTGCCAAGCGTATATACGGGTTCATGCTCCACCGTCAACACATAGCCCGCCCCATCGCAGGGTAGAGCCCTTCGATCAAGCTTGGCCTGTACCATCGGGTCAAAGCGGTGATGCTGTTCCCGCAATGCCGGCTCGTAGGCCAAGCGGCCCAAGTCAATATGCTCAAACACCCGACAAAGGAAGATAAATTTCGAGCCAAACCGTATCTTCTTGGGCATGCATTCGGTAAGACGGCTCGGCCGCAGGTAACATCAAGGTTTCGATGGAACGCACCACGGTTTGCCCGCCATCATGATCCAAGACCGCCATCCCTTGGAGGATCATCAACACCACGAGGGAATCCAAGCCATCGTGTTGGCGGTTTAGCATTTGGCCACGAGCAAGGGCCATACGGTTGCACTCAAAATAGGGCCCTCTGGCCAGGAGATGGCCCGGCAATCCCTCCAAGGGTTGGGGAGCGGCGGGCCTCCCTGGACCATCGCAACGCATGACCTCCAACGCTTCATTTAGGTGCAAGGCCCTCGGTTTGCCTTGATCATCCAGCCTACCAAAATCATCGATGCGGTAGGTCGTATCGCTGCTTTGTTGAATCTCCGCGATGAGCAGCCCGGCACCTATGGTATGCACCCTTCCAGCCGGGATGTAGAACACATCTCCCACTCGGACATCGCAGCGATGAATGACCTCCATAAGGCGGCCTTCATACGTTCTTTCCTGCAAATCAGCTCCATCATAACCCTCTACGAATCCGTTGTAAAGGCAGGCCCCTGGATCGGCTTTCAAAACCACCCACATTTCGGTTTTGCCCAAGGCTCCTGGAGCCACCATTCGGCCCGCCTGTTCATCGTTGGGATGAACCTGCAAAGACAAATCCTGGGCAGAGGATAACAATTTAAAAAGCAAGGGAAACTGACTTCCATGCACGGCCATGACCCGATGACCCAACAAATCAGCGCCCCATCGTTCGATAAGGTCATTCAAGGATTTACCCGTGAGGGGGCCTTCGCTCACCACGGAAACCTGCCCTTCTACCCCGGATATTTCCCAGCTCTCGCCTACCTTGGACAACCCCTCGGTATCGCGATTTGGGAGAGTAGCCAAATGCTCTCCACCCCAAATTTTGGATAAATAAACCGGACGAAATCGGAGCGGATAAAGCATGCCCAAAAATACAACCCAAGGTAGGCTGGTTCGGGCAACCCTTGGTCGGGTGGTCTTTAACTTCACCCCGTGAAAATTTCGCTCCCGGCATTTCCTTGGTCCTGGCCTGCGGCTCTGGCCCTGGCTTCGGTGACCTTGGCATCGGTGGCGATTGCGCCCTACTTCCCTGGTTGGGGCAACGGCATGCTTTGCCTCTTGCTGGGGATGGCCTTGGGTAATTTTTGGCCATCGCCTTGGACCCAACCTGGCCCCGCCGCCTTCCTGCGCTGGAACGAAAAAAACATGCTGGCCTGGGCCACCATCCTCTTGGGCTTTGAATTGCAAACCCACTTCTTGGCCGGAATTCCCTTGGCCTTTGTACCTGCCCTCTTGCTTTCGGTGATTGGAGCGGTAGGGGTCGGCGAATGGCTCGCCAGGCGATCCCAGCAACCTGCACAGGCCCGCCTGCTCGCCGCGGGCAATGCCATCTGTGGCAACAGCGCGGTGGCAGCAGTACATCCCTTGCTAGGCGCCAGCCCTGCCCAAATCGCCGTTTCGGTCACCCTTATCAATGCCTTGGGTCTTTTGGGAACCTTGTTCTTGGGTCCTGGAGCTTCGCTCCTTGGACTGGATGCCACCGAAAAGGCGGTATTGATGGGAAGTCTTCTTCAATCTGTCGGTCATGTCTCGGCCGCCGCATCCGGGTTGGGGGAAGGTCCCGCCCTCTTGGCCATGAGCCTCAAAATGGGTAGGATCTTGCTTCTTATTCCGCTGTTGTTATGGTTCCAGAGTCTTCGTGGCCCAGGCAGCCCCAACAAACCTGCTGCGGATATACCTTTTGCCAGAATCCTTACCCTCGTGCGCGGTGTCCCCTCTTATGTAGGTGGCTTTGTGTTATGCGCTTTGGCCACCAACCTTGTGCCTTGGCCGGATTGGTTTTTGAGTTCCATCAAAAACCTGACCCAATGGATGTTATGGATAGCTTTGGCCGCCATTGGGATGAATATTCGGATTTCCCAGGTCCTGCACCAAGGTCGCGGTGCATTGATGCCGGCCTTGGGTATGTTTGTTTTCCAGATCCTCCTGGTCCTGGGTTGGCTATTCATTATTTAAGTTAAATTCAGAAGTATCACAATTCTTGATGAGGTGTGCCTTGATCCATCGAGGCACCCTGATCCCGATAGCCGCTACGACCACCAAAACAAATTCTCGATATCAGTGTGTTGATATTTATTTTAGTTTCTTGATGTTTTTGTTGTTAATCAAAGATTTCATTTGGGTGATGGCAATCTTGTTCAATTGAATCAACCGCTCTGATTGATTCAGCCCCTGATGAATGAGCACTGCATTGATACTTTCTAAATTAGAAAGAACCACTAACTGTTCAATAGTTGCCATATCTCGTATGTTGCCATCGACCTTTGGGTTGGCCTCCCGCCACTGTTTGGCTGTTACTCCAAATAGGGCAACATTCAATAAATCAGCTTCATTCGCATATACAAAAGATGTCTGACTTTTGCTCAAGGCTGCAGGAATCAAATTTTCCTTGATTGCATCCGTATGAATGTGATAATTCACTTTTGCCAAGGTGCGTTGCAGGTTCCAATCGAGTTTCAGTCGGTCGTTTTCATCGGCCTTTAGTCGTTGAAATTCTTTGATGACATAGAGTTTGAATTCTATAGAAATCCAAGAAGCAAACTCAAAAGCAATGTCTTTATGGGCAAAAGTTCCTCCGTACCGGCCTGATTTTGAGATGATGCCGATTGCGTTAGTGGTTTCAATCCATCTTTTAGGAGTCATTACAAAGCTGTTTAATCCGGCTTGTTTTCTAAACCCCTCGAATTCGAGGGGTTTAAAATTGGAGTTGTAAATACTCTCCCAAAATCCTAATAATTCGATGGTATTTCTATTTCTCATCCAATTTTGGATGATCGTATCTGTATGTTCCGCATCCTTATAGCGGGCAATATCAGTTAGCGAAATGTAGTCTTCAGTGTCATTTCTCAAAACTGTAATAACTGTTCCGCTGACGTCTATTTTTTGATTTTTTGCCATATTTCTAATTTGGGCGAATTCGCCATAAATAAGTACTCTGAATTTTTTCGATGCTTTAGGCCTTCCGGCCCGCCCAGATAGCGTCCAGAATTGAGGGGTCCAGCAAGGTGGTGGTGTCCCCCAGGTTGGCTGTGTCCCCGGCAGCGATTTTGCGCAAAAACCGACGCATGATTTTGCCGGAACGGGTTTTGGGCAAACCGTCAACCAACTGAATTCGATCGGGTCGCGCAATGGCCCCAATTTCACGAACCACCGTATCGGTAAGCGCCTGGATCAGAGGGTCTTCGTTGCCTTCCAAAGAGGAACGCAAAATCACAAAGGCGTAAATGCCTTGGCCCTTGATGGGATGCTCGTAGCCCACCACCGCCGATTCCACAACCTGGGGGTGCAGGTTGATGGCGTTTTCGATTTCGGCCGTACCCAAACGGTGCCCCGAAACATTGATCACATCATCCACCCTGCCGATAATCCGGTACATCCCTTGGGCATCCCGCCTTGCCCCATCCCCCGTAAAATAATAGCCCGGAAAGGGGGCAAAATAGGTGTTACGACAACGCTCGTGATCACCCCAGGTGGAACGCAAAATGGAAGGCCACGGAAAGCGAAGGGCCAACAATCCTTCTTGTTCGGTGGGTGGATCGGTGGGTAACAGTTCTTGACCCTCCGGGTTGAGCAAAACGGCTTGAACACCGGGAAGGGGCCAACCCGCAAAGGTGGGCTTGAGCGGTGACAAGCCGGCCAAGGCTCCTATGAGAATCCCCCCCGTTTCGGTTTGCCACCAGGTATCGGTCACCGGGCAACGCTCGCGGCCCACCACACGGTGGTACCATAACCATGCTTCTTCGTTGATGGGTTCGCCCACGGAACCCAGAACCTGCAGGGAGGATAAATCCGCCGCTTGAACAGGGGCATCCCCGAAGACCATCAAAGCCCTCAGGGCCGTTGGCGCGGTATAAAAATGGGTGACCCTGTGCCTTTCGCAAATTTTCCAAAAGCGAGAAGGGTCAGGATACGTAGGAATTCCTTCGTACATCACCACGGTCGCCCCTTGAAGGAGAGGACCGTAGGCCAGGTAACTGTGGCCCGTAATCCAGCCGATATCGGCCGTACACCAGAACACATCCCCGGGTTGGGTTCTAAAAACCTGCGCAAAAGAATAGGCCGTGTACACCATGTACCCTCCGGTGCTGTGCAACACGCCTTTGGGTTTGCCGGTGGAACCCGACGTATAAAGAATAAACAGGGGATCCTCGGCATTCATCCAACGCGGTTCGGGCCTGGACAAGGTGGATTGCCACAGGTCTTCCCAGCGCAGCCATTTCGAGGGTCCGTTCGAGGGTCCGCTCGCTTGGTTGGGCAAAGCGCCTTGGACCAACACGGTGGCCACGGGATTCCCTAGTTCTTGGTCAAGCAAGGCCAGCGCCTCAACAACCACAGCTCGACAAGGCAAAGCCTTGGGCCCACGACGGATTTGTTCCGAGCAAACCACCCAAGCCGCGCCGGCATCGGCGATACGATCCGCCAAACTGCGGGCCGAAAAGCCCCCAAAAACAACGGAATGCACCGCCCCCAAACGGGCGCAGGCCAAGACAGTCCATAATAATTCAGGGACCATGGGCATATAAATCGCAACGCGGTCGCCCGCCTTCACGCCCATATCCTGCAGCATCCCGGCCGTTTGAACCACCGCCTCAAGCAATTCTCGGTAGGTCCACTGCCGTACCTCTTCGCTCTCCTCGTTGGGTTCCCAACGCATGGCCATTCGATCCCCATGCAGCAAAGCATGCCGATCCAAAGCGTTATAACATAGATTGGTTTCAGCACCCTCAAACCAACGCACCCTGGGCTCCTCAAAATTCCATTCCAAAACCTTTTGCCAAGGCTTATGCCAATGAAAACCCGAAGCTATTTCCGCCCAGAAAACCTCGGGGTCTTGGACACTACGGCGGTATGCCGAATGATAGGCTTCGATATCCTTGATGAACTCCACCATACCCGCTTTCTATTCGTCTCCGAACCAATGAAGCATGAGCACCCGGGAATAGCGCATGCTCAACGGAGCCAACAACAACAGGGGCGTGAAAATGCAAAGGCAGTAAACCCACAAAGCCGGGTCATCGAAGACCACATACGTCGCCACCCCAAAGATGACCGAAACCGCTACCGAGAACGCGTAACTGATGTACATGGCCCCCCAAAAAAATCCGGGCTCGATTTCAAAGTGAAACCCACAGTGAGGACAATCATCATGCATACGGGTGGCCCTTCGCAAATCGGATGCCGGGTATTGAAACATGGGCCCGGTATGGCAGCGCGGGCAGCGTCCCTGGCTGAGATCCGACCATTTCATGGCCAATTAGTTTTCGAGAATTCGACGACGACGCTCCTCATTTTCCTCAAAGCGCCGCTGCCGGTGCCAATACAAACCACCCACCGTGCCGACCAACAGAAAAGGCATCGCCAACAAGTAAAGGATACCCTTGTTAATTCCCTTACCGACCGCTGTTTGGTCATCCTTGCGATTGGACTCCAACGAAGTCTTGCACATGGGGCATTGAGCCGCCACAGGCTGCGGGACTGCCGTCAAAACGCTGATCCATAGCAACAATCCCCAGAGCCCAAGGCGCAAACGAGAACTATAAACTTTCATGGCTTCAACGATTAAGGATCAAAAGGTGTAATACGGGGATATCATTAAATAAACCAAAACGCCCGTGGTGGTGACATACAGCCAGATCGGCATGGACCAGCGAGTCAGACGACGATGGGTTTCGATTTGGCCACTGAGCGCATAATAAAAGGAGAGCAAAACCATGGGCAGGACTATGGCCGCCAACACAATATGCGAAATCAAGATCGTCAAGTAAAAAGGCCTTAGGGGATTGGCCTCCGGGTAACGGGTTTCAATGCCGAAGGAATGAAACAAAACGTAGGATAACAAAAACAAAGAAGACAAAACAAAGGCCGTTAGGTTCAGCTTTTTGTGAAGGTCTGTACGGCGGGCCTTGATCATTCGCCAACTCCAAACCAACAACACCGTGCAGGTCGCATTCAGGGTTGCATTGAGCCGGGGTAGCCAGGCTACAAAAGCGGGGATTTCTTCGCGTTGGGGCAAGGAATTCAACAGGATGACCAAACCCAGAACCACCAAGGACAAGGCCATAACCCCCGTAAAGACCTGTCGATTACCCAAATCTATGATTTTCATGCTGCAAATTTACAAACGACGACGCCTGCGATTGGGCGTGTTCGCGTATTCGGCTATTAGGGTTCGGGTATCCTCCATGAGTCGATCGGTCTGGTCTTTGAGTACTCCTCGGTAGAATCCGCGTACTCTGCGCTTGCGGTCAATCAACAAAGTCAACCCTTCCTGAGGCGTTTGCTTGAATTGCCCTTGCCAATCCGGGGCATAAACTCGAAGGTCCTGCCACAATTGGGCTTTGTGCAGCGAGTCCAAGACTTCTTCCATCGGAGCTGGAACTTGGAACGGGCGTACGCTTCCAGGCTGCTGCTGAGGATAATCATCCAAACCCAGCGTGTATTGATGCACCAGAGGGTTCTTGCGAAAAACATCCGCAACACGAGCGGCTTGGGCATCCCTTAAGGCCCTGTTCGAAGCAGATTCCCCATAAAGCACCAAATGAAGAACAAGGACCGTGTTGCTGCGGCGATCCATCCATTTCTCCAAAGCAGGCAGGGAGGCGTAAAGAGTATCGTCCGGATGGCTGGTCCCGTTCGACTGTGCGGTTGGCAAAAGCTTCTTGGGCCCCCAAATGGGTAAAGATTGGTAGCGATTTTCAGCCAAGTTGACATAGGCCAAATAAATCACCACGGGCAGCCCCAGCATCAGGAAGAGCAACCCGAATTTGCGCATCAACGCAGGGTAAACCAGTAGTCCGACTCGTACATCAACGCCGCAATAACCCCCATCACGAAGATAGTCGGTAACAAAATACTGTAAATCAAATTAATGCGCTCAAATTTCAGGTGCATGAAATAAGCCACGATGTAGAATGCCTTGAGCAAAGTCAAGGCGATGTAGATCACATTCTTGATTGGTTTGGCCATAAAGGCTTCCGGAATAGCCAAAGCGATGATGAACTCCACCGCGGTGATGGCGAACAAGACCCAGAATACCATCCATATTCCTTTGATATCAAAACTGTTGCTGTGTTCTCCGGACATAATCGTCGATTAAATCAGATAGAAAAAGGTGAATACAAAAACCCAAACCAAATCCACAAAGTGCCAATAGAGACCGATTTTCTCGATGGTTTCGTAAGTTCCGCGGCGATCAAAAACGCCCAGCGCGGTCATGATGGTCACAATGATGTTGATCACCACGCCGCTAAAGACGTGGAAACCATGGAATCCTGTGATGGTGAAAAACAAATTGGTGAAATTGACTTGACCCGGTGTGCCATCCGCGTTGGCGAATGGGTTCGATCCCCACCATGCCCCGTCGTGATGCAGGTGGGACCATTCCCAGGCTTGACAACTTAAGAAGGCGATGCCGCCCAAAATCGTCCAGATCATCCATTTGACGACCTCGTTGCGAGCACCCCGATGGCCGGCTTCCACCGCGAGCACCATCGTGACCGAGCTCATGATGAGTATAAAAGTCATGATCCCCACAAAGACCAGAGGGAAATGACCGTGGATGAAGGGAACCCCCGCAAAGACATCGTCAGGCACCGGCCAGCTTAGGGAGGAGAAGCGAAGCGCCGCATAGGCCAAAAGCAAGGCCGAAAAAGTGAAGGCATCGGAGAGGAGGAAGAACCACATCATCAGCTTACCGTAGCTGGCGCCGAAGGGTTCGTTACCACCATCCCAGAGTTTGCCCGACGTGGGAAGAGTAGGACTGGCGTGCGATGACATACAATAATTTAAACGAGGTGGAAAATTAATGCATCCACCACAAGAATGTGTAAAGATAAAGCCAAAGAATCGTCAGAAAATGCCAAAATATGGCCAAAATGCGCATGCCAAGCAAGTTCTTGGAATGCACCTCCAAGCGATAGGCTTGGTACAAGGTGACCAAGGCCGCTACGACAGCGGCGACAATATGCAAGGCATGCATCCCCGAAATCACATAGAGGAAGGAGCCGGAGGGGTTACCCACCAAAAAGATCCCCTGCTCGGTCAATTGCAGGTAGGCATAGAATTGAGATGCCAGAAAAGCCAAGCCAAGGAGCGCGGTGGCCCATAACCAAAGGCGCAAAGATCCAAATTCGTTGAGACGGGTAGCCCTGCGGGCCAGCTCCAAAGTGATGGTGGATATCACCACCAACACCGTGGAAACCGCAAAGGCCATTGGCAATTCAAATTGCAGCCAATTACCATCGGCCCTACGAACAATAAAGGCGGAGGTTAGGCCCGCAAACAACATAAAAACGGATACCAAAAAACCCCACATCAAAAATTCACGAGGGTGCACCGCAGAACGGGGTGATGATCCGGATGGACTTGAAGACGAAGGGCTTTTCATGATGAAAGAAGGTTTGAAGAACAGGAATTCAGAATACCATGCACAACGAATCTATGAACCATAGACTCAACGAATCGCATCGAGCCAATAGGCAAGCTGAACAATTGGTAAATAAACAAAACTTGCGAACATTAGTTTGCGGGCCAAAGCCTGATCCGCTCCTCGGTACAATTGCCATGCCGCATAAACGAACCACAAAGTCATCATCAAGCAAACGATGGCGCCCACCATGCCCTGAAACCCGTACCACCAAGGAGCCATCGCAAAGGGCAACAAAGCCACCGTGTACCACAGAATAATGCGAGCGGTGGACGTCTGCGGCTTGTCCCGGGTTGGTAGTAAATGGAAACCGGCACGTTGGTAATCCTCGTGCAAGACCCAAGCAATGGACCAAAAATGGGGGAACTGCCAGAAAAATTGAACGAGGAACAGCAAGCCTGCCTCCAAATTCAAATGTCCCGCAAACGCCGAGTAACCAATCAAAACCGGCATAGCTCCGGGAAAGGCGCCCACAAAAACCGCCACCGGGGTAATCCTTTTAAGCGGGGTGTAAGCAAAGGCATAGCTTAACAACGCAACCGCCCCCATTTGCACGCTCAACTCGGTGGTTCCGTGGTGCAGAATGGCCAAACCCGTGATGCCCATCGCCGTGGCCAAGGCCCAGGCTTCCCTCAGCCCCATTCGACCACTGGGCACGGGACGACCTTCCGTGCGCCGCATCAGGGCATCGGTATCACGTTCGATGATTTGATTCAAACCGTTGGAAGCCCCCGTCACCAAAAATCCACCCAAGGCCAACCACCCCATCGTACCCCAATCCATTTGGTCACCGGCCGCAATCAGATAGCCCAAAACCGCTGAAAAAATCACCAGCAGGGATAAGCGCAATTTTAGGAATTGGCCATAGTCCGCCAACCGGGAACGTAAGGCCGTCATGAAGGCTGCTTGGAATGCAAATAGTATTGCCTGGTCCACCAACCCAAAGCAGAAACCAACGACAGGCTTCCTAACAAAATATGCAAGGTTCGGGGAATGGGCGGTAACCCGAACAGCACCATCCACAGTCCGCTCAAAACCTGCACCATCAAGAGCCCTAAACAAGCTCCTGCCCACAACCCTGCTTGGCGATCCCCGTACAATGTCCATTGCCGGTAGGCCAACCACGCGCCCCCCATGAGGAGCAGCATCCATAGATTTTTGTGCCAGAGGTAAACTTCACCTAAAGCCTTGAAAGTGAACGTATCCGAAGCAAAGGTGGGCATCCATGCATCCACCGCCTCCCTGACCAAGGCGCCCAAGCCAAGTTGGGCAAAGAGCAATCCCATCCACAGGCCAAGGCCCCAACGATCCCCAAGCCGGTACGAAGAGCCTTGAACAGAGGGTAACGTCAAAGCAAACCCCAACCATAATTGCACGGCCATCAGCACCCACGCCAACACAAGATGCAAGGTCACCACCGATCCTTGGAGATGGGTAGCCACAACCCATGCACCGATACCGCCCTGCACCAAGACCAACAGCAAGGCCAACAAGGCCCAAAGAAAGGCCGATTGCGCAGCCGTTTTGAAATGATTCTGGTCGGATGATGACCTTGTGCGCCAAAGCCGCCAGGCCAAAACGGCCTGCACCAACACGAACAAACCGGTCAAGGCCCCAAGCAATCGATTCAGGTATTCAATCCAGGTCTTCAGGGCATTGAAGCGAGTATCCTTGTAGCCACGCTCTGCATAGATCTCTTGATAATTGGCTGGCAATTCCTCTTCGAACAAGGGAGGAATCCACTGACCGAAACAAAGGGGCCAATCCGGGCAACCCATTCCGGAACCCGAGGATCGCACGATGCCTCCGGCAAGAATGAGCAACAAAACGGTGATGAGCGTCAGCCTGTTCCAGCGAAGGAGCTGACGTCGGTAACGGGCAAGGCGTTCGTCCATCCCGGCAGGCCCTTGTTATGCCCTGCGCAGGCCTATGCGGTGAAGAAGGCGGGCGATGAACACCGAGGATGAGGCTACGGGCTGGGCACTTGGGGTCTTTGCTCGCTCGGTAACTGCCGCTCCTGATAAGGCTTCGTTGGTTGGACGACCACGGGCCGCCAAGGGAAGATCTTCGTCCGGCACGGTTTGGAGGATAAAGTCCTGCGGGGCTCCCGGTCTGCTGTAGTCGTAAGGCCAACGATGAACGTGTGGTATTTCACCGGGCCAATTCCCGTGCAATCGCTCAACGGGGGTGGTCCACTCCAGCGTGTTAGCATTCCAAGGATTCTGAGGAGCCACTCGGCCGTAACGAATGCTGCGGAAGAAATTGTAGAAGAAGATTAACTGAGCCGCTGTGGCCATGATGGCAGAAACCGAGATGAAACGGTTCATGTCCATCCATTCCGTCATGAACTCAAAGCCAGTGAATTGATAATAACGACGTGGAACACCATCAAGACCCATGAAGTGCATCGGGAAAAAGACCAAATAAACCGAAGCGAAGGTCAGCCAAAAGTGCAAGTACCCTAATTTCTCATCCAGCATGCGGCCGTACATTTTGGGATACCAATGGTAAACCCCGGCAAGCATCCCGAACATGGAGGCCGATCCCATCACAATGTGGAAGTGGGCCACCACGAAATAGGTGTCGTGCAGATTGATATCCAAGGCCGCATTTCCCAAATAAATACCCGTCAAACCTCCTGAAATAAAGAGGGATACAACCCCAATCGCAAAGAGCATGGCCGGCGTGAACCGAATATTGCCCCGCCACAAGGTCGCCAAATAATTGAAGACCTTGACCGCCGAAGGTACCGCAATCACCAAAGTGAGAATCATGAACACGTTCCCCAAGAAAGGATTCATCCCCGTGATAAACATGTGGTGACCCCAAACAATGAAGGACAAGAAGGAAATTCCCAACAACGACCCGACCATGGCCCGGTAACCAAAGATGGGCTTGCGGGCATTGGTGGCGATGATTTCGGAGGTCAAACCCAAGGCAGGCATTAACACAATATAAACCTCAGGGTGCCCCAGGAACCAAAACAAGTGTTGGAACAAGATAGGCGAACCCCCTGTACGGGTTAAGGCCTCCCCGGCGATATAAATTTCACTGAGATAAAAGGAGGTTCCGAACGAGCGGTCAAAAACCAAGAGCACTGCGGCAGACAATAAAACCGGGAAGGAGAGCACCCCCAAAATCGCCGTACAGAAGAAGGACCAAACCGTTAGCGGCATGCGGGTCATTTTCATGCCCGGGGTACGCATGTTCAGAATCGTGGTGATGTAGTTGAGGGCCCCCATCAACGCCGACGCTATGAACAAGACCATCGAAATCAACCACAGCGTCATCCCCAATCCCGAGCCAGGTACCGCCTGCGGTAAGGCACTGAGCGGAGGATAAATTGTCCATCCGGCCGATGCTGGTCCACTCTCGACAAAGAGGGAGGCCAACATGATCACCGAGGAGAGGAAGAACAGCCAATAGCTCAGCATGTTCAGGAAAGGCGAGGCCATATCCCTTGCCCCAACCTGGTACGGAATCAAAAGGTTCGAAAATGTTCCACTCAAACCGGCTGTCAACACGAAGAAGACCATGAGGGTCCCGTGCAATGTCACCAACGCCAAGTAAAAGTTGGGATCCAGTCGACCGCCCTTGCCCCATTCTCCGAGCAAGGTCTCCAGCCAAGGGAAGGTGCGATCAGGCCAACCCAATTGCAAACGGAACAACAACGACAGCCCCGCTGCAATCAAGGCCATCAACATCCCGCTCAGCAGGTATTGTTTGGCGATCATCTTGTGATCCTGCGAGAAAATGTATTTGGTGATGAACGTCTCCTTGTGATGGCCATGGCCATCATGGCCGTGAGCCGGGTCATGGGCATGCGAACCGTGCCCGTGGGATGGATCGTGGGAATGCGCTAACGTGGACATAGTAAGATTTTGGAGGGAGTTTATCGAGCCGAGAGTAATTCTTGAGCCGGTTCAGGTCGGCGGAAATAGGTACGCTGTTTGGATAACCATGTTGCGTACTCCGTGTCGGTAACCACATTCACTTTCATGCGCATATTGAAATGCGCGGCACCGCAGATTTTGTTGCAGGCCAATTCGTACACGAAATTGGAGTTCCCGGTGATTTCCTGCATTTGTTTGGTGGTCACGGTGGGGGTAAAATAGAATTGGGTCGGCATTCCGGGCACCACGTTCATTTGGACCCTAAAATGAGGCATGTAGGCCGAGTGGATCACATCGCGGGCCCTCAATTTCATCAAAACCGGGCGATTAACGGGCAATGTGATTTCGGAAACCAACAAATCATCCCTGCCCGCGCTGTCGGTTTCTTCGATACCCATGCTGTTGGTCGCCGAAATGAGACGGAAATCATGGCCACCCAGTACGCCATCCGCCCCGGGGTAACGAGCCTGCCATCCAAACTGGTAGGCAAACAGCTCAAATTTGAGGGCATCTTTGGCGGGCTGAACCTGGGTGATTTCCCTCCAGATTTTGGTGCCGTACAAAACGAGAACCGTCAAAACGATGGCAGGTACCACGGTCCAATAAAATTCGAGTTGGTGATTGTCCGCGTAGAACAAGGCTTTGCGACCCTCCTTGTAGCGGTAAGCCAGGGCAAAGGAGAACAGCAAAACCTGGGTGAGGGCAAAAACCGCAATGGTAATCCAGAAGGTCACGCTCAACATGCCGTCCAATTCCACCCCGTGGGCCGAGGCCGAAACCGGCAGGGTGAATTTCATGAGCTTGAGGAAGTGCCATAACACAAAAAGCATAAAGACCACCAAGAAAAAAACCATCAAGACGGCATTTACCTTGTTCCAATTGAAGAGTCGAACGCCTTGGCTGCGCATGCTGGCGCTGAAGGTTTTGAGACCCGCCAGGATTACCCAGACCAAAGCAATCAACGCGATGACCAGCTTGGGGCCGTCGCCGAAACCTTCGGTAGGGGCTACGGCCTGGGCCATCGCAGGCTCCGCCAAAACAGCCAAAAACAAGGCAAGAACGCCGACCAAGGCCGTGAATCCACGGGGCTGGAACAAAGCGGGCAGGTGAAGTCGGTTCATGAAAAATGAGTTAAGGAAGGCTTTTTTCATCGGCCCAAAGATAGACCCCGCAACGCTCAAAAAACCAAATTTGCGCCGTTTTCAGGCCCAAATTGCCGGGGATTTCCGGAGACGCTAAGCGTCTTATTTTGGCCCTATGAAAAATTCCCTTTTGACCCTCCTTTATGCGGCCATGGCTTGGACCTTGGCAAGCCCTGCCGCCCAGGCTCAGAACGAAGCCCGCTGGATCCGCAACCCCCGCATCAGCCCGGATGGTTCGCAGATTGCCTTTGGCTACAAAGGCGACCTCTACCTGGTGCCCGTAGCAGGGGGCACGGCCACCCCTTTGACGGTCCACGAAGCCCACGATATGATGCCGGTTTGGAGCCGCGATGGCCGCTCCATCGCTTTTGCCAGCGATCGCCACGGGAATTTTGATGTCTTTATAATGCCCGTTGCCGGGGGCCAACCAACCCGCCTGACCCACCACAGCGCCGCGGATTACCCCCAGGATTTCAGCCCGGATTCCAAGACCGTTTATTTCACCAGCGCCCGCTGTGTCAGCAAGGAGAACATTCGTTTCTACAGCCCCCGCCTTTTTCAGAATTTGTACAGTGTCCCCGCCGAAGGGGGGCGTCCCCTCCTGATTTCGGAGGCCGGGATGAGCACGGCCCGCCTCAACCAGGACGGAAGTCTTTTGGTTTTTCAGGACCGCAAAGGCTACGAAGACCTCTTGCGCAAGCATCACCGCAGCTCGGTGACCCGCGATATCTGGACTCTGGACCTCAAGAAAGGGGTTTATACCCAGGTGAGCGGTTTTGACGGCGAGGATTTGGACCCGGTTTTTGAAGGCAGCGGAGGGGACCTCCTCTACCTCAGCGAAAAATCCGGAACCCTCAACGTGGTCCGGCAGTCCGCCGGGCAGGAAATCCCTTTGACCCGCTTCAAGACCCACCCGGTTCGCCACCTCAGCGTGAGCCAAAGCCGCACCCTCTGCTATACCTACAACGGGGACCTTTATGTGCAGCCCAACGGAGAACAAGGCCGGCAGGTCAAGGTCACGATTCGCCACGACGGTCGCGGCAACGCCGTCAAGAACATGGCCGTGAATACCGGCGTCACCCAATTTGCCCTTTCCCCCAACGGCAAGGAAATTGCCTTTGTGAGCCGAGGCGAAATCTTTGTGACCTCGGTCGAAGGCACTCAAACCAAGCGCATCACCAATACCCCGGCCCAGGAACGTTCGGTCCAATGGCATCCCGAAGGCCGACGTCTGATCTACGCCACCGAGCGCGGCGACAGTTGGGACATCTACACCGCCGAAATCGTCCGCAAAGAGGAGCCCTATTTCTACGCCTCCACCCTCATCGAGGAGAAGGCTTTGGTCGCCACCTCGGCCGAAGAGTTCCAACCCAAATACGCCCCCAACGGCAAGTCCGTCGCCTATATCGCCGATCGTAACATCTTGAAGGTCTGGGATATCGCCAAAAAATCCTCGAAGACCTTGTTGCCTGCGGGACGTAATTACAGCTATTCGGACGGGGATTGGGATTTTGCCTGGAGCCCGGACAGCCGTTTCCTTTTGGTGGACGACGGGGAAGGGGCTTGGTTCTCCAACAGCGTGGCCCTGATCAACGCCGAAACCGGCAGCAATGTGCATCCCCTGCCCAGCGGTTACGGGCAATACCGGGTCAAGTGGGTGATGGGTGGCAAGGCCATGGCCTGGCTCAACTCCAAAAACGGCCGCAAAAGCCAGGCCTACCAAGGCAGCCGGGAAATGGACCTCTACGCCGGCTTTTGGGAACAAAGCGCCTTTGACCGCTATTCGCTGAGCAAAGAGGACTTTGCCTTGGTCGAAGAGCAAGAAAAAAAGGAGCAGGAGAAAAAGGACAAAGACAAAAAAGACGAAAAGAAAGACGACAAAAAAGACGAAAAGGCCAAGACGGATGGCAGCAAAGCCGGAACCGATAGCAGCAAGGCCGGGGCCGATAGCAGCACGGCTTTGAACCCCGTGACCGACCGACTCAAGGAGCGGGTGCGTCGCATCACCATCCACAGCAGCAGCATCGGGGATTACGCCTTCAACAAAGACGGCAGCAAGGTCTATTACCTGGCCGCCTTCGAAAAGGGCTACGATCTCTGGGTCACCGAACCGCGAACCCGCGATACCAAAATTTTGGCCAAACTGGGAGCCGGCGGTGGTGGACTGGAAATCAGCAAGGACGGCAAAAGCCTCTTTACCCTCAAGGAAGGCCGCCTCACCAAAATCGACGAAAACGGCAAGAGCGAGCCCATCGGTATCGCCGGGGAAATGGAACTGGATGCCGAAGCCGAGCGGGCGTACATTTTGGACCATGCCTATCGGCAGGTGGTGCAGAAATTCTACGATCCCCAAATCCACGGCATCGATTGGAAAGGCTTTTATACCAATTACCGGGAATTTCTACCGCATCTGAACAACAATTACGATTTTCAGGAATTGCTATCCGAATTCCTGGGCGAGCTCAATGCCTCCCATACAGGGGGTCGCTATTCCCCATCGAATCCCCAAGGGGATGAAACCGCCAGCCTGGGCTTGCTCTACGACGAGCGTTTCCCAGGTCCCGGTCTCAAGGTCACCGAGATTTTGGCCGAAGGTCCCTTTAGCAAAGCTGCTTCGGCCCTCAAGCCCGGTGCCATCCTCGAAAAAATCGACGGAATTGCCATCGATGCGAACACCGATTGGACGGCCCTGCTCAACCGCAAGGCCCGCAAAAACACCTTGGTGACTTTCCGTAACACCATGGACACCAAGAGCATCGAGGAGGTGGTCAAGCCCATCAGCCTGGGCGAGGAAACCGGTCTGATGTACGCCCGATGGGTGCAGCGCATGAAGGACGAGGTGCATCGCCTGAGCGGTGGCACCCTGGGCTATGTGCACGTTCAAGGCATGAACGATGGTTCGTTCCGGGATGTTTTTGACGAAGTCTTGGGCGAAAATTTTGATCGCCAAGGCCTGGTGGTGGATACCCGTTTCAACGGCGGAGGCTGGCTGCACGACGACCTCAAAACCTTCCTAAGCGGGCAGCGCTACCTGGACTTTGCCCCGCAGGGGAATCGCCTCAAGGACGGCGAGCCCATGGGCCGCTGGACCAAACCCAGCTGCGTGCTCATGAGCGAAGGCAACTACAGCGATGCCTTTATTTTTCCGTACGTGTACAAGCAGGCCGGCATCGGCAAAACCATCGGCAAACCCGTGCCCGGTACCGGCACCGCCGTTTGGTGGGAAACCCAGATAGACCCCACCATGGTCTTTGGTATTCCCATGGTCGCCACCATCGGTCGTGAAAACCGCCCCACCGAGAACCTGCAATTGGAACCCGATATCAACGCCGACCTCCCCTACCGCGATTTCCTCGAAGGCCGCGATACCCAGCTCGCCAAAGCCGTCGAGGTCCTGATGCAGGAGGTCAAGGGGCGGAAATGAAGGTAAAGCAAGCGATACGAGTTAACCGTGCCTAACGTCTAGCCGCTTGGCGTTCGTGCGGGTTTGGGAGCACAAAACTGTCAACCAGCACTGAACTTGAATAGAAGCACAAAGTTCCAAGATTGCACGTCACCCCGCCTGACGCAAAACCCGTGTTAGCAGTAGTGGATCTATTTCTCATTCGTCTCATTGTCAAATAGTTCGTGTAGTTTTTCTTGTAAAATTTTCTTGTCGGGTAGTTGCGTTTTATACTCTGAAACCATTGTTGGTGAAAGACTTCTACTTAAAGCATATTCAACTACTTCACTGTCTTTGTCCTTGCAGAGCAGAACACCAATGCTCGGATTTTCGTTTGACTTTTTCACGTCTCTGTCCAATGCTTCCAAGTAAAAGTTAAGCTGTCCCAAGTGGTCGGGCTTGAATTTGTCAGCTTTGAGTTCAAATGCCACTAAACATTGTAGTCCACGATGGTAAAAAAGCAAGTCAATGTAAAAGTCGCTTTTGCCAACTTGCAACTTATATTCTTCTCCTATGAACAAAAAGTCTTTCCCGAGTTCGAGAATGAAATTTTTCATTTGTCTTACAAGTCCACGTTGTAAATCGCTTTCACTATGTGGGTCAGGTAAGTTTAAAAATTCAAATACATAGCTGTCCTTGAAGGTGTTTGAAAGGTCGTGATTAGTTTCTCTCAACGCTGTCGAGAGTTTTGAGTTTGCAATCATTGTCCGCTCAAAAAGGCTCGCAGAAATTTGTCGTTCAAGTTCCCTGAAACTATAGTTCTCCTGTTTAGCCATTTTCAAATAAAACTCCCTTTCTTCAACATTCTTGCACCTTGAGAAAATCGCCAAATTATGTGACCAACTAATTTCTCTCAACAGTGTTGAGAGTTTTGGAAAGTCCTTGTAAGTCTGATAAAATTGCTTCATTCTCCATAAATTCTTGTCGGAGAAGCCTTTGATTTCGGGTTCGTGTGTCTGGATGAAATTGGCTAATTCTGTCACAACAGAGTCACCCCATTCTGATAGTTCAATTTTATTGCTGATATATTCTCCAATATTCCAATAAAGATTTATCAGTTCAGCGTTTACGGCTCTTAAGGCATTAGTCCGAGATTGTTTTATGAGCTGAATTATGTCCGTAAAGCGATTGTCCATTTTTTTCTATATGCTACAAATTTATGTTTTTTCAGTCGTGTTTCTCTTTTGGAACCGGTTTCCTGCCATTACTGCTAAC
>Ga0214921_10004263_pt1 | contig 21187 bp, 20 predicted proteins | sample LL1505_MetaG_FD_177992 | JGI IMG/M metagenome (GOLD analysis project Ga0214921, IMG submission 177992) | Freshwater microbial communities from Lake Lanier, Atlanta, Georgia, United States - LL-1505 | ecosystem: Environmental > Aquatic > Freshwater > Lake | place: USA: Georgia | collected...
CATACCCTGCACAATCTCATTCGTATTCCGCTCCACTTCAATCCCACCCTGGTTGTTCGACATAATGACTGTCTCACCATCCACAAAATCACCCACGCATCGGAAAATCAAATCCGCATTGGAACTCGTAATCTCCAGCTTCTCCGCCAGCGCATTAAAATCACGGCAAATCTTCTGGAAATCCGCCGATGGCATGTGAATAATGGACGTGAACGAAATGTTCGGAAACTCAATGTTCTCCACGTTGGTATCAAATAGCTTCATCATCCACGTGTTGGTGGTCCCCTTCTCCGCATTCTCCGCACGAATGCCCAGCTTGTTCGGGTTGCTCGCCGGCAGAAACAACGTCAGACTATCATTGTTCGACAGCGTCTTGATGAGCTTGAACAGATAAATCATATTAATACCGAGCACATACTTGGCGGGGCAATAGAAGTACTCAAAGCGGTCCGCATGCAGGCGCAAATACGTCAGAACAGTGTGAGTCTCATCCACATCAATCACCTTAATACCGGTGGAATCAAACTCGAGGTTGGCTTCTGTCAGAATCTCCTTGAGTGCCTCAATCAGGGTGCGAAAGGCAGAAGATTGCACCGTTCGGATTTCAAATAGATTCCCGTTTGCGTTCGCAGTGGCTTTGGTTGGAGCGATGCTCATTGTGTGTAGATGTCGGGCATGGCTTTAGACTACTATGTGCGCTTGGCAACCATTCCATCCGGTAAGCCGGAATGGGGTTCATCTTGGATTTAGACGCGTTTGGACGCAGTACGACGCTTGGTCCCCTTCTTCATAAGCCGATACCCTGCAAATAATGCGATGGGCACCACATACTTCGATGCCGCGGCAACAAAGCTTCCCATGACGGATGGATAAAATCCTCCTTTGGTACGAAGTGTACGAAGTGTACGAAGTGAGCGCTTACGAAGTGTACGACCTTTTTTTCTAGTCTGTCTTGCTCGCCTCATTCTATCCCGCTCACACAATTTAATAGATTCTCATGTGATATATTCAATGAGTGCCTTTTATCCTGGCGCAGGCACGGACTTGGCGCCACCTGTGCTCTTTCCTGATATCAAGACGTGGTGGTACATGGATGGTCAGCCTCGTTCCGAGTTTGGATATGTTGTAGGATGTTATCGGGAGAAATTTATTGATAATTTGAATCAAACCATGAACCAGTGCGGATTTGACCTTCAATCCGTCCACGGAGACCTTCGGACCTACTATTCCTCTTCAACGGACCAGACCATTTACTATGAAACCAATACCGTCTTTCCAGATGGTTGGGACCCTATCCGCCACAAGGGAGACACCCTTGTGTTATGCGGATATGATATTAATGGAGAAGGAGAGAATCATCCTGGTTTTTTCTCTTCTTACTCTCATATCATTACAAACGACCATACTTGTGATTCTGTATGGGATTGCCATCCGCATTCTGTATCCATGATGTGTTTCAAAGAAGAATGGCCCTATTGGCTCATAGAAGAGGAAACAAAGGAGAATTTCTTAGCATATGTTACCATTCAGCATAATATAAAATAGCCCTACGATGTATTATCAGAATGAGACCGTCGTGGGACGAGTATTTTAAGGAAATTGTCCAAGTGACCGCCAAGAGAAGCCCATGTGAAAGGCTCCATGTGGGTTGCGTCCTTGTCCATTCCAATCGCATTGTAAGCCAAGGATATAATGGGTTCCTTCCTGGATGTGAACATGTATCTATCATACGAGACGGACACGAGCAGGCAACCGTGCATGCGGAACAAAATGCAGTCACCGATTGCGCGAAGCGCGGGGTATCTTCCCTCGGATGCACCGCCTACATCACACACTATCCTTGCATTGTCTGTTGTCGTATTCTCCTTGCGGCAGGTATTCGTGAAATCAAGTACATCCATGATTACAAGAACGATGAGCTCGTTGCGCATTTTTGTAAGGAAATAGGATTACCTATTCAGAAAATTTGAGATGGGGGCACGGCTATCCTAGAAGGCACCATCATGCGGATTCTCTTCCTGTTAGTCTGTATGGTATACACAGTACACTCGGTTGTTCCTATGATGAGCATGACCCGACGTGTACAATATGTTCGCACCCAATTTCTCGTCCCCTGCGAAATATGCAAACACGCTGTGGCGGATAAAATAGAGTATGGGCATCATCCTCGTCAGGCATGCATGGTAGCTACAAAGAACCATTTTCAACAAGATGTGTGTGTTTCTCTTCTACGAACCACCCTTAAGGGTCATTCTCCTCATGAGATATGCATAAACACCAAGATGACCGATTGTACAACAACGAGTATTCTTTGTGATATACGTGTAAAGAACGGCGTATGTCATGTCGCGTAATTCTTTCTTGTGGTGCGCTTCGTGCGTGTTGGTTTGCGCGTGCCACCTTTTTTAGGGAGGCCATAATAGGCAGAACGAGGTCTTGAGCAATCCAATCCTTTTATTTTATGAATATAATGTTGACGACCTGTTTTATGCAATTCTGTCTCTAGATACTTTTCCATAACACACAATATACGATGACATTGTTTACTTACATGGGGTAATAAATACTGCATTCGTTTCATATACTTTTCTGTGCTTTTTTCATGATAGCTTCTCCAGTTAAGAAGTACATTCCCATAAACGAAATAATATTGCTGTAATAATATATCCATCTTTGGAACGGTTACATTTACCTCGTCCCCTACCATATCAATGGGTATGACGGTTGTGGTTGCCCTATCCAGATAGGTAATATCGTATCTCACGTCATTAATTGGCATGATTCGTTCCGTAAAATCAGGGTTTCGGTCTTGCGAATATATCATATTATGGATAATAAGTTCTATTAATTTTAATTGCTTTCCATATAGTGTAAATATTATATTTATTTTCCCCGTAATCTCCTCGTGCTGTCTCATATTTTCCATTACACATGTAATAGTAAAAGTAGAATCTAACTCCTTCTGAATGATTTGCTCTATAATATATTTCCATTCATCCACAAAAGGCGAAACAAACTTTTTTGTGATTTGGTCCATTATCTTTTTATTATATTTTAAAAAGTCGTCCTTATTTAATCGTTTATGATACCATAATGCCAAATCGATATCGGTTGTTCTCGTATGTCTATCTAATGATGCAATGACGGTGGGGATATCATGACGATGACAACGATGTATAATGCTAGCTGCTCCTCCAATCACTCCATAGGTGCGCGATGGTATATTACTTTTTTTGATTGCATTCTCTATCAAACGATAGGCAAGTGCAATGAATTGTGGATGAGAAGCAAGGATAATTGCCTCGTGGGCCATCTACTGTACTGCTCATAAAAATTGATTCAGTTTCAAACCTAAAGACATTCCAACCTCCTCCAAGTCATGGCCGCCCGAAAGTACCAAAAGTATACCCAGCACCAGCACATCCTGGAACTCCCTGACACATACATCGGTAGTACCAAGACCAACGAGGAAACGCGCTGGGTGTACGATGCCGGCTCCAACAAAATGGTCTGGCGAAAGCTGATGTTCAATCCAGGTCTCTACAAAATCTTTGATGAAATCGTCGTGAATGCCCGTGACGAGTTTGTACGTTCCACGACTATGGCCGGTATGACTCCCATCAAACATATTGATATCGCCGTTCAGCACAAGGATGGCGGAGATACGGTGATTTCGGTGCAGAATGACGGCGACGGTATTCCGATTGAGATGAACGAGGAGCACAATGTCATGATTCCCGAGATGATTTTCGGTAATCTCCTCACGTCCAGCAATTATGACAAGTCGGAGGCCAAGATTGTGGGTGGAAAGAATGGCCTGGGTTCGAAAGCCTCCAATATTATGAGCAAATTGTTCACCATTGACATTAAAACTCCCTCCAGCGGCAAGCAGTACACCCAAAGCTGGTACGACAATATGTTCAAAGTGGAGAAGCCGTCCATCAAGAAATCCGCTGCAAAGACGGGTCATGTGAACGTGACGTTTATTCCTGACCGGTCGCGGTTTGTGGGTGCCTTTGACGAAACGGGTATCACCGCGGACATGATTGGCTGTTTCCATACGCGCATCATCGAGCTAGCCGCGCTGGTAGGAAAGGAAGTCAAGGTGACCTGGAACGGAGCGGTAGTGGCGTCCAATACATTTGAAAAGTTCATCAAGCTCTTCTTGCGCGATGGGATGACGGGCTTCGCATATGAGGATTGTGGGCCGCGCTGGGAGGTGGGCGCCATTCTCGCCAGCCATCTGTACTCGGATGAGGAGGAACTGCCTGAGGACAAGCACATCTCCTTTGTGAATGGCATCCATACAAAGAAGGGCGGAAAGCACGTAGAGACCGTGGGACGTAAGGTTCTTGCGGACTTTTGTGAGCTGGCCAAGAAGAAGAAGATTGAGATTAAGCCTGGTCAGCTCAAGAACTCGGTGGTTCTGTTCATCAATTCCACCATTGTGAATCCGAGCTTTGATTCGCAGAGCAAGGAGTACCTTTCCACGCCAGCGGCGGAGTTTGGCTCCAAGCCCGAGTACAGCGGTAAGCTGGTGGATACCCTGGGAAAGCTCGGACTCTTTGAGGAGGCCAAGTTCCTTCTGGAGGCAAAATCCATGCGAGAGACGAAGAAGACGGACGGCAAGAAGCGTTCGGTGTTGCGCGGCATGACGAAACTGGAGGACGCCATGCTGGCTGGCACGGCCAAATCGCGGGAATGCACCCTGATTCTAACCGAGGGAGATTCAGCGGCCACGTCGGCCATTTCGGGTCTCAAGGAAGTGGGTCGCGAGCGATGGGGTGTGTTCCCTTTGCGCGGTAAGCTCCTGAATGTCCGCGACATTACCGTGCAGAAATTCAACGCCAACGAGGAGCTCACGGCGATTAAGAAGATTCTGGGTCTGGAGCAAGGGAAACAATACAAGGACATTTCCGAGCTTCGCTATGGGCGCGTGATGGTAATGGCGGACCAGGACCACGATGGGTCGCACATCAAGGGTCTTCTCATGAATCTGTTCCATGCCGAATGGCCTGGCCTGATGCGCGCGGGATTCCTATGCACGCTTCTCACGCCGATTCTAAAGGCGAGTAAGGGAGCCGCAACAGTATCCTTCTATTCCATTCCCGAGTTCAACCAGTGGAAGGAGACGCAGGCGGCAGGACTCCCAGGATGGAAAATTAAATACTACAAAGGGTTGGGTACATCCACGCCCGCCGAGGCGCGCGAATGGTTCAAGGACCTCCACGAAATCCAGTATGAATGGGACGAAAAAACGGACGAATCCATGAATCTGGCGTTCAACAAGAAACAGGCGGATGACCGCAAGAGATGGCTCAGTCGGTATGACCCGTCCATCATGATGGTTCCATCGGGCGGAAAGGCGAGTTATACGAACTTTGTGAACTGCGAGTTGATTCATTTCAGCAATGCGGACAACATCCGTTCCCTACCGCATGTCATGGACGGCCTGAAACCTTCTCAGCGCAAAATTCTGTTCTCGTGCTTGAAGCGCAATCTGAAGGATGAAATCCGTGTGGCGCAGCTGGCGGGTTATGTCTCGGAGCACGCGGCGTACCATCACGGTGAGGCGTCGCTGAACGGAACCATCGTGGCGATGGCCCAGAACTTTATGGGGTCCAACAATGTCAACCTGCTCAAACCCGTGGGACAATTTGGGTCGCGCTTGCAAGGTGGAGCGGACGCGGCTTCGCCACGTTACATTCACACCTATCTGGAGCAAATTGTGGGAACGCTGTTCCGAAAGGAGGATGCTGCCCTGTTGAAGCACATTGATGACGACGGTGATGTTGTGGAGCCCGAGTATTACCTACCTGTGGTCCCCTTCCTCGCCATCAACGGCTCCATCGGTATTGGCACGGGGTACTCCACCAATATCCCACCGCACAACCCCGATGATGTGGTCTGTCTGCTGCGGCATCGGCTAGAGGGATCCATGGCAAGCCTAGCGGGGCATCCGTTGGACCCGTGGTGGTTTGGCTTCAAGGGTGTAACCCAGCGTGTGGATGACCAGACGTGGATGACACGAGGCTTGTATACCCTAGACGACGAGAAACGGATGGTGACCATTACGGAGCTTCCAGTGGGCACCTGGACGAAAGACTATAAGGCATTTCTGGATGGATTGTTGGAAGTGGATGAGAAGCGGTCCAAGGAGGCGAAGAAGGAGGCCAAGAAGGCCGAGTCAGGTTCCGCCGCATCGGCAAAAGACGATGTTGAGCCGTGCGGGTTGAAGGGATTTGATGACCTGTACAACGATGTGGATGTGCGATTCGTGCTCTACTTTACGGAAGAAGGGTACGATGCGCTGAAGGAGAATGTGGAGAAGTTTGAGAAGGCGTTCAAGCTGACCACGTCGTGGAAGACGACGAACATGACATGCTTTGATACGGAGTTCAACATTGTGAAGTACAAGACGGTGGGCGATTTGATGGAGGCGTTTGTGCAGAAGCGTCTTCCGATGTATGAGGCTCGCCGCGTGTCCATGCTGGAAGTACTGGGTGCCCAGATGCGGGAGCTGGATGCCAAGCGGCGGTTTATCCAGGCGCTCCTTGATGAGCGTATCGTGTTACAGCGGAAGTCCGATGAAGAGATTGTAGCGCAACTCAAGGCCTGCGATATTCCGGCTCTGTCCAAGGAGTCGGCCCCTGATGCGTATGATTCCTATGATTATGTGTTGCGGATGCGAATGGACCGTGTGAAGCAGTCGGCGGTGACGGAACTGGATGGCCAGATTGCGGAGAAACAGGGTGAGGTGGACTACCTGGAGGGCCAGACGGGCTCGTCGCTGTGGCTCGCGGATTTGGAGGTGTTCCGCCAGGCGTGGATTTCGTATTCGCAGGAGCGCGTGGCGAGCGCGACATCGGTTGCAAAATCGGATTCAAAAGCTCCAAAGAAGAAGATGATGAAGAAGTAAGTTGGTGGACTTTATATTTTTTATGGGGGAGTGAGTAGAGATGGCTAGCAACGGAAATACGATTATCACTACCAATATTGTAAATAATAATGGAAATAATAACCGCTCATCCAAACGAAGAAAATCCATTAATATGAAACCGATTCGTGAAAACTTTGCATCCGCTACACCATATGTTGCCCCACGTTTGGAATTACTAGGTCAACCCCTTCCACCATGGGAAACGGCCGCTGCTAAACGTGAAGAAACGAAACAGCGTCTTAAGAAAGAACTCGAACTCGCGATGCAACAATTGCCACCCTATGTCAGCATTATTAATGCTGAAAAGCCTCCACTAGGTCATGCTGGTTCTTTTTGGGGTAAGAAAATTGGAGAATGGAGAATTAAAATGAATCTTTTAATAGATAAATACAAGCAATTTGAAAATCAATCTAAAAATCCATTTATCCGTCCATTTAAACGTTTAATTGGAGCTCCTACCGGTGTACAAGATGCATTATGGAAGAGTATTCGTTATGGACCAGATACCTATTGGGTAAATATGAATATGCCAGAGTCTGAAAAGTATATTGATTACTATGCGGAAGGCTCTGACAATCCAAGTCAAAAGAAATACACACAGGGTGGCCGACGAACCAAACGTAACAAACGCTCTGCGCGCAGAAAGACTCGTTAGAGCATTCTAATTACGTAGTACTTTCTATGTGAATGTTGTGTACAAATGCATTTAACAACATGTCTAGCATCGTTTACGTCGTGTCTTATTTTTTCCTCCTCTATAGTGTCTTATAGGACTTTTACTACGACTTCTATGAGGCGGCGTGTTCATTTCGCGACCTCTTTCACGGCCTCGTGTATGGTTATTCCTATTATACCGGTTACAACGTTCTTGTGCATTATGCAATGCACGAGATAATGTATTCCACCTATCGTCTCTATTTATTTCTTGAATTAATCTGTTTTTTTCATTATTCGAGTATGCCCCCCTATTTACATCCTTCTTTTTTTCTTCAATGATGTTTATTCTTTTTTGTAGAGTATTAACATTTTGTAAAGCGGACTGATGTAATTTATTTTTAGCATAATTGCTATTTTGAAATCGCTTTTCATTGCGTCTACGAACAAGAGATTCTTTTACCAGTTCTCTATATATTGGATTACGAAGCATATTTTTTACAGATGGACATGATGGACTTGAATTTGGATTTTTAAAGATATTCAGTTGTTTTCCATAGTGTTGCAATTTGGAAGATAATGCTCTACATACATTATGATAGTATATACCTTTATTTGCCCTAAAAAGTTCTTGTTGTGTAGGACGTATTTCTGCTTTAAAGCCTTGGTCTTCTGTATTGTGTAAATCTTTTACCATATTATATAGTGTTACATTTTCCTTACCCTTCCATTTTTTATAAAGATAGTCTTCAATAACTTTTTTTGGTGGATACACGCAAGAGCGATAAAACCACAATACGTTCCCTATTAATTCATCCAATGGTCTATTTGTTGTGTCATTTTTAGGTATCATATAGAAATCGTCCGATATAGGTCTCTCGCATGATTTTGTCGTATTCAACTTTTGCACGTTAGGGGTTTTAAGCGAATCTCTATAATCTTTTACCATATCAATAGGAATCACACCTGAGCCAACATATGAATCAACTAATATATGGTCGTCATATATATGTACATTACATAGATAATAACGAAAATTGGGGCATATCTTTCCTGGACCATAAATTGTACAATCCTTACCAAATGCATTTCTTAGTTTAATTCGATTATCTTCTGTGTCAGGGTGACGAATTTCATCCATTTCCATCTTTAATAAATTATCAAAATCATCGTGAAATGCATAGGCAGATGCTAGCATGCATGCTTCACTCTTTACAACCAGATAGCATCCATCAGGAACTTCAAATGGCTCAGCATCTTCGTCGCCATGCCCTGAAATAAAATATACATATGGCTGATCGGCTGGCGGACCAGCTGGCGCATTGTCTGTACTCATCTATTGTACAATAAGTATTTCAAATCCGATACGTAGTAGCAACACATACTTTCTACTACATATTGTTACTGATATCATACATTTACATCTGAGGACGATACGGAAGTGATTTACTGCCCGCACTCGACATGTTCAACGGCTTCTCCAATGGTACCGGCAAATGGCTGATATCATTGAGGTAATAGGCATAGTGCTCAATCTCCGACACGATACGGGGCGCGGCCCAGTCCACCACCATCTTGTTAAGCTCCTGGATTTGTCCTTCAATATTGAATGGATGGTTCTTCGCGTACTGTAAATACATGGCACGCATAATCATTTTCAGTTCATCTACGTCCTGGTCATCAATCTGGAATTTCTTCGGGCCACTCATACGGTAGACTTCGCTCTTGATGGCCGCCTGGATGACCACGGCGTTGCCCCGTGTAAAAAAAGCATCCGAGAGCGGCGTATGCTCCCAGTTTCCCCGGAGCATGTCGCCTGCAAAGCTCACTTCGGTCTGCTTCGGGTAACTGAAACCTGCGGAATCCGGTACGGTGCGACCTGCGGCCGAGGGGTCGGCGGCGAGGTTCACGCGCCCGTTTTGGCCTCCGCGGCCATAGGCGGTATACGGGAGTTGAAATTCAGGTTGGTGACCGGCCGACATTCTATCACCCCCCTGTGTTTTTTTTCTAAGTCCTGAATATAAATGTCGTCCGTTACTCGCTTCATTCGTCAAGTTCCGCTCTCCACAACGTACTACAGCGTGCCGTCGGGCATGTCTTCGACCGGCGCGGGCGCCTATGAGCTCAGCGCGCCGTCGCTGGGCAACTATGCGGACTCGGGTGTCTACATGGCGGGCGCCTCGGCGAAGCTTATTTCGTGCCTTCAGCTCGCGGTTGCTGCCTCGGGTGCGGGCGGCCTCGTCCTCCGTGACATGGGCAAGACCATCCGCTGCCCGTATGGCAGCGCGTCGGGTGCGTTGACCACCTTTCGCCAGGTGCAGCTCCTGTCGCCGTCGGTGTCGCTCGGACAATCGCTCGGTGCGGCGGATGTTCCGTCGTCCACGACGGACTTCTTCACCTTCTACATCCCGTCGGTGATTGGCGGCGCGACGGCGGCGGCCGTGCAAGGCGGTGTGTCGGCGATTCTGCCTTCGCTCGCCCAGCCGATTGTCGGCGGCCAGATGTAAATTACCTTATCTCTGTTACTTTTCCTATTCATCATATGATATCATATGCATTTCATACGATGGATATTCTCTTGATTAGTAGAAAGATGTTTGACATCTACCTGGGAATCTTTATTATCATTGCGATTCTCGTGATTGCGGGTGGAACCTATCAGTTCTACGGAATGGGACAAACCTACGGAGCCGCTCTCTTTTTTGCCGGTTCGCTCTACATCTTCATCATCTATGGTATCCGCTGGTTCGGTGCAACTCCCCTGTTTCGCCCGGCATCGGGGCCGTGGCCACCGATTATCAATACCTGCCCCGATTACCTGACCTACTACCAACGTACGGTGGATGGAGTCAAGAAAGATACCTGCATTGATATGGTTGGAGTGTCCAGGGGCGAGGCTCTTCCAAAATACGTGGAAGGAAAGGCAGTTTCCACTTCATACAATCCATTTTTTGACCTCACCACGACCAGTTCAGACCCTGTGAAGAAAAATCAGGAACTCTGTAAAAAGGCGATGGATGCAGGGTTGACATGGGAAGGCATTACCAATGGAGATGGATGCATTTCCTTGGATGGTAAAGTAACAGGCGCAGGCTCCGCAGCAGGAGGAACGTGCTAGTGCGTTTAAAACCATATAAAACTATCTCCGAACAGAGTGTGACGGGCGGTCCTGATATTCGCATCCATAGTTTAATGGCAGAATGACTCCCTTCCAAGGAGTCGGCACGGGTTCGATTCCCGTTGGATGCATATAGATATCGTAATGTCTATATGCATCTTCATAACATCCTATATGAACATTTATGTACCATTGGATTCATTTTACCTTCCGCATAGAATGTAAAGGACGCCAGGGCTCTAGTGCTAGAGTATGGTTCGCAGCAGTCTACCCGAAGAGGCCACGGCTTGTCTTCATCCCGAAATCGAACAGGCCATCACGAAATGGATACAGAACCGTTCCCACCCCGCCTTTCTCCTGATTGGCCCTCCAGGCGTCGGAAAGACCACCATGGTGTATCGCGTATGCAAACAGGCTCGCTTCTGGGTACAAGAGTTCAATGCCAGTCACACTCGCACAGGCTCTTCCTTTCGTCAAACCATCCTCCCTCTTCTCATCGAAACCGGTGTCAGCAAATGGATTCACCCTACTACGCCCAATGGGCGTGTCGTACTCTTAGACGAAATGGACGGACTCTCGCAAGGAGAAAAGGGTGGTCTCCAAGAACTCCTTGATTACCTGAAATCAAAACGCTCCTTTTCAGACGATTGTCCGCTGGTACTCATCTGTAATGTTCTAGAAGGCCGCATCATGCAGCAACTTCTGAAGTACTGCTGTGTTCATTATGTGAATATGCCCAAGAAGGACCGTTTAATTGAGTTCTTTAAAAAAGATATCCCTGATTCCCTCTATCAACTCGGAGATATCCGAAAAGTGTCACAAAGTCTTACGTATTATGATGCCTCTAATGTGCATGCCCAGGGAAAAGAGGAGAACATGGACCACAATGTGCACGTCGCCATTCGCGCCGCATGGTTTACGCTTTTTGAACATTGGGGAGAAAACGACGAGCTTGATTTGGAGACCAAGGACGCAAACCTAGCTGGCCTCCTCTTTCACCAGAATCTTCCTTTGTTCCTAGAGAAAAAGAATGTACCATTTGAAGTGTACGAAACCATCCTAGACTACCTTCGGTGGAGCGACCGCGCCGATTTCTGGGCGTTCTTTCACCAGTGTTGGAATCTCCTCCCCCTCTCTTACCGTCTCAAACTCAAATACCCCAATCTCCATCTCCAGGTCTACCCCAAACCGAGCGTCATCCCTGAACCCACTGCGCTTCAGTATACCATGGTCTTGACCAAACAATCCGCACTCTTTAATGCATGGAAGGAGATGAACCGTGTCGCCGCGGAGCACCAGATTCCCTTTCGATGCGTCACCCAATGGGCCACCCATCAAACGGGTAAATTGCACGATACGCTCGGAGTTAAACTGGAATCTCCGAGTTCAAATGGACAACCGTCAATGGCTGTGTTCTCCCTATCCTCTGGAACGCATGAATCAATAGCTGTTTCGACTCGTAAGAAGACAACTCGTGGAAAAAAATCAAATGCGTCATAGACGGCAAAGAAATACCTCGCAGAGCCTCCACGTTGGATAAGAATATAATATTGGTCTTCTTCTCTTGAATATTCCGAATGGTTTTACGCAAAGAAAATAGATTGTTCTCTATTCTCTCTGCTTTACGCCCCAGCGGCATGATTTTCTCCAGCAATTCATAATAAATATTAGTGAACGGTGAATAAATCACAAATGTCCCTTCCGTATGCTGAAGAATATCTAAACAGGCTTCCATCTTGGTTCGGGAAAGGACAGTTTCTTCCGCGGTCCATGGCGTCAAACAGGAAATGCGAGAGAGAGGCAGGAGCTCACGACACGTCGGGCATTTTCGATTCAATAACGTGTTTCGGAGGAGGCACTTTCCGCAATAAAGATGATAACAACAATTCACCATTGTCGGGTATTCACATGGCTCCAAACAAATGACACACTCGTTGTCGTCTGCTTTCCTACGAATGAGGGCGGATTTGGTGGGTGACTGCCTCGATACATATTCGTTCAGCGTATGAGATTCAATTCCGAGCGCCTGGAATAATTGAGGCACATGAATGGAACGAATGGATGGTTCCCGATTCCGCGCCAAATAGAAACTGGCTAGCGAATTTAACGTGAGATTGGACTTGCATGATAAAACATGATACGCGACCGGTGGCATCTGGATGCTCGCGGAAAGCATTTCGTTTGCATTGCGAAGCACAAGCGTCCCGCGCTGAGGATGGAAGAACGGGAGGTATTCTTTTAAGAACGCGGCGGAAACAAGGCTCCCATCATATGGATGGGTAATATCTTCTAGTAACCACCGTTCCAAGTCCGGATGCAACGACAATCGGTCGCGAAGAAAGAACATGGTACTCTTGGACATATGTGGATGTTTCATAATGAGTGGTATCCAATCATTCGTCACCAACCATAAGAAATGAAATCGGAAGGGCGGGTCAGAGGAATGAAAAAATACAGACGATGCTTCATCCACTATCAAATTATCCCATTCGATACGATGCTGATTTGCATACTCTTGTAGTGATTTATAGCATTTATGGGTGGTGATAACCAGTCGGCTCTCCCGAATCTGTCTCGCGGTCTCGTCGCCTTTTAGAGTTCGTTTGGTTTGCACCCATACACATGGAAGGGTAGTATGCCGTTCCAGTTCCTCTTTCCATTGTTCAAACAAACTGTGCGGGACAATCACTAGATTAGCAGTATGCGTGTCCGTGACTCGTTTGATTTCGTGGGAAAAGAAATAGGAGGTAGAATGCTTCGTAAGCTCTGTCGTAACCGTGGGCAGAATACTAATTTGTGATGCCAAATACGCTAGCACACTGAGCGTTTTTCCTGTTCCTGCGGGGTCACCAATAATACCTAGTTTTCCTTGAATCGCTTCCTGACCTGACAGCCATCCATGCGTAAGCTTCTGACGATGGGTCATCATTCCTTGCACGAGATTGCATTGATGAGGATACAATGCGCTACGAATGCGCGGATGAGAGAATGCGATGCGGTGCGGCGGGAGGGTATGCTGATACGTATGTTGTAGTGTTACCAGTTTATCATAGTGAAACTCTTCCGCCATACTATCAAGTTTACATTATACCCTTTAGGTCATAGAAGGCTCGCAAGGAGTCCTCCTTAACAATATCTGATAAGGACAAGGATGTCTCACGAATATGGTCTTGAAGGGTAGATTTATTTACCGTATTGTCGCTATGACACATGACCAAGATAGTCTGTTTTGGGTCAAGCTGTATCATGGGATGACGATACCCCTCAAGAAAGGACGATTCTTCTCCTTTGGTCACGAACTCGTCGTACCGATGCGTGTCCGAATACGACTTTCTCCACGCCATGGTTCCATTCGTTGCATGTTTGGGACCATATGGTCCGAGAATACGGATTCTTTTAGAGCGGAGGTCATATAGCATCATCTCGGATGAACCTGCGAGCTGCACACGAGGATTTGCTCGGAAAGAATCAACTACGTGTTGAATACGGGTGGGTGGATAATAATCGTCGTCGTCCATGGCGATAATCAAACGTCCAGTTGCATGCTGATTGAGCCAATTTCGTTTGGCGCCAATCCGCATTTTTTCGTCAAGATGAACGTAGCGAATATTGGGAATCGTTTTGGATGCCTCTTCAAATACATCGTGCACAGAATCGCGGCCATCGTCCAGAATCAACCATTCCATCTTGTGTTTCGGGTAGGTTTGATGACGATAGATTTCAATGAGGGCGGGAATAAATGCACGCCGTTGATACGTAGGGGTGATAACGGAAACCTCCATGGACGTTATTTGGAGGGTGTTTCTTTAGATTCTTCGGGTGCTTGTTGTGAAAGGGAAGGCGGAAGAGGTACTCCTTTATTCTCTTGAGATTCTCCCTGAGGTTTACGAAGAGTGGCCTGATTGGTAGGGGTTTCATTCTGTGGTTTGCCTAGGACGGCTGGAAGCGCCTGATTAACAGGTGTTTCATTCTTCGGTTTGCCTAGAGCCGCTGGAAGCGCCTGATTCGCAGGGGTTTCATTTTGTGGTTTGCCTAGAGCCGCTGGAAGCGGCTGATTCGCAGGGGTTTCATTTTGTGGTTTGCCTAGAGCCGCTGGAAGCGCCTGATTAACAGGGGTTTCATTATTCGGTTTGCCTAGGACCGCTGGCATCGGCGCTTGATTAACAGGGGTTTCATTCTTCGGTTTGCCTATAACCGCCGGCATCGGCGCTTGATTAACAGGGGTTTCATTCTTCGGTTTGCCTAGAACCGCCGGCATCGGAGCCTGATTGGAAGGCACCTCTTCTTGTGGAACAGGCTTATCATGGAGATGAGCGGACCACTCCTGTATCTGTTTCCAGCCCTCTGCAAACACAGGAACACTTTGTACCGTTTCAAAGTAGGGAAAGGTATCCTTTAAAGAATCCATATACTCTTCCATTATTACCTTGAGCTTCTCCTCATCCTTCTCCGTTTTTGGGTAGGTAAACGGATACATGAGAAATGTCATCAAAGCAGATACTGGTTTCGTCGTAGTAATCGGCAAAATGGCAAAAATCTTCGGAAGCATGCGGCGAGGCGCTCCCGCCGATAATTTATTCAGATATAGATGATACATCATTTTACCTGCATAGAACATCACCAAAAGTAACATAAATGGCCGAAATAGAAAACAAATCGCGTAGGTAAAAACAAAGAAAATAACCCGAATGGGAATGGAATACACAATCATATCATTGGCCACATACATCGCAAGAAGAAGACAAATGAACGGTACGACGCATTGTTTCATAATACCATACACCCGATTCAGAATCCGATTTATTTTTTCATTGCTGGTAAATGCAATGACATCCTCCGTAGGAGTGTTCGTTTCTGGTTTAGGAGTGGAGAAGAGAGACGATAGTGATGCGCTCATGGACTCGTCATCCGGGTTAGACTGTGCATTTTCCTCGGCAAATTCATTCGCATTTGGGTCATTGACAAGGGTATAAATATTATACATTACTTTTCGTTTCAGACTCGCCAGAAGTGAAACAGGGCTCGTCTTCGCCATTCTATGACGTAAATGGATTAAAAGATATGGAAATCACAACGCGTATTTCAATCCACCCATACCAGAAGAAATGGTCACCCAATTTAGACTCTCCACGTAGGCGGTAATGTGATATTGATAGAGGCTTGTCGCCGGCAGCGCATTCACGTTCAAATCCAACTGGAATACCTTGATGCGACTGCTATTAATGGAACCATGTGGCTGTGTGCTCGGCGAGGCCAACGAAAACGGATACACGAGCAGCTCCGTGTCTGGAACACCTGTGAGATATTTCCAAGGGACGAGCTGTGTATAGTACTCCACTGGTTTTTCTTCCTGTAATGGATTTCCATCACCCAAAATGGAAAATGTCTGGAGAATGGAACGCTGGCCATTCAGTACCACCGTGCCCGTCGCAGACGTCACATTAATATGCGGTGGCCAGAGCGGCGAAGGAAGGAATGGGGGTTTCATCGGATTGACCCAATTGGTAAAATTGTCAATTTGATTGCGATAGAGAACGGAGTCGGAGCGCCGAGGGACTACAATAATGCGCTCAATCGGATTATGCGTATCCAGTTCCACAAATTGACGGTTCACGATTTCAGGAAACTCATACATGGTCACTTGTCGTACCAAATATTGGAGTGGCTCTTTGGCAAACTTCTCACGCTCTTCATCCGTAATATACACATACGTCATCTGAATGCGCGGGCGAAGAGACCATGTATTAAGGAGCGGTTTCGGTGTACCCACGTCCGTTAAGAATTGATTGATGGTGACATCGGTAATGTCCGATACTGCAGAGTAGTACACATTTTGCGGCTGAAGGGGAATAGGCGATGGATTATATTGATAGCCTGGTGCAACCTGATACCCATTTACATCCAACACACGATATAGTTCTCGTACAGGGCGAAGGGTAATTTGAATTTCACACTCGTGATACTGCAATGATACCAGTGGTAGAGCCTCAAAGGTTGATTCTGCAAACCAAAATGGCAAGGGGACCTGCAGCCGACGTCCCGCAATAGAGGGGCGATTTACATTCGCAGGGGTTGTGGTGGAACCGGATGGACCATTGTTGTTGTATACCAGTGGATATCCCGTACCGGTTGAACCACCTGCATAGAGTCCATTGGCAGGGTCATAAAGTTCAGGAACATCGCCCACCAAGGTACGCCATTTCTGAAACGCGTCTTTATCCAAATCGCATTGTGCCTTTGTGAACAAATAGGTTCCATCAAACTCTTGAATTTTTTGGCCGCCAATGTAAAATCCCACTTGCTGAATGATATGACAGCCAATGTAATTGGTCCATGCGAAATTGTATTGCGCCGAGCGCGTTACCTGCTGCGATAAATCGATATACTTGCAGTAGATATCGGGCAAATCAAAGACAAAGTAGAGGTCACGGACCAAGTCCGCAATGCGCTGGATTTTAAAGCGAACCTGGATGGGCTGGTCAAACGATAAATCCTGTGGTCCATCCATCGCAAACGTGACGGATTCCTCCGCAAAATGGGCGTATTTTTTGAAGGTTTTATAAAAGTAAGTAAAGTCGGGATTGCCGCTCAGAATCACATTCTGTGCTCCGTAGGCAACCAATGAAAAGAGTCCACCTCCTGGCATCACTAGTGTTGTACTAGGTAATCTGTGTGTTCTTTATACCTACAGATTATCGATGCATTGTACTATCATGGGATAATTACGATGTGGTCGTCCACCAGTTATCGGCCAAATACGGAGGAACTTCACCGAATTGATTGTCGTCCATTTTCGTTGAGGGACCCTCGTTCATGAGGGTCTGAATCTCGGAATACGAGAGCGCATAGCTGAAATAAATCAATCGGCTCATCATTCCCTTGAGTGCTCCCTTTACATCCAATACATTATCGGCACCCATTGTGTATTTCTTTGACATCTGACTGAAACAGATGATGTCCTGGTAGTTCTGATAGGGGGCATATCCGTCAAACGATAATTTGCGAGAGAGATTGCCATTGACATACACTTCCAGTGCGCTCTGTTTGCACACCATGACAATATGCGCCCATTTGCCAATCGGAATATTCTTCACCTCTACGAAATTGTTCCATGTTTTGAATGTATTCATGTAAATGCGCATGGTATTGTCATTCGCGTGCATATAGACACCGGGTCCTAGAAGGGGAAATTGCGATGGATATCCTTTGTGGAAGATGTGCAATAAACCATCATATTGCTGAAAGGCGGACGGATGGACATTGATGTAAAATGAATAACTGAACTCAATGCCCGAGCGCTCATTGTCCGATAAATGAACGGGCTTGGAACCTGCAATCGTTGGATTCTGCGAAACCGTAAGGGTCTTGTTATCCATAGCATAGGTGAAAGGTAGCAATTCTGTCCGATTCATGGAAAGCCGATTGATATAATTGTACATGACTTCCACAAACACAAACGAGAGATAAAGTCCTACCACCACCGCCACCGAAAGAAGGAGTTGTTGTATGGTACCGGACATCTGACCCGTATTGGCGGATGGGGCATTCAAACGACCAAATGTTGAGTTCAACGTAGGAAACATCCTCTCTTATTACCATGTGTGATTTATTTGCTTAGGATGAGGTGACCGAGATGCTAATGCCTGGTGCAAAAAAGCGACCGAACCAATCGCCAATGGAAGTAATCGGCTCAGGTCCTGCCATGTAATTCTGATACACACGCTCAGGGTTCAGAGCAGCGTCGTACATCGTCGTTGTCGAAATCATTCCGCCGAAACCACCGTATCCCAGCAGATACGCTGAATATCCGGATGGGCTCACCTTAAAGTGCGATGGAAGAACACAGGAGCGCGACAGCTTTCCATCCAGATAGACATCCACCGTGCGACCATTCACGGCGACCGTGATGTTGATCCACCGCTGCAAATCCACCTCGGGAAGGTCGCACAGGGTGGACTGATTCAGGAGGCCAGACGAAGTTTGAATCACATTAAATGTGGCATTGCGGGTACTCGCATCCAATGCCTCTCCTACAGAGCCAACGGCTCCTGCGGTGTTCGCCGCTCCCGCGCTAGAAGCTCCTGCGCTAGAAGCCGACTCACGTGTATGCAATTTCACATGCAGGGTAGGCTTAAAGGGGCCTAAGTAGATGCGAATGGTGTCAAAAGAGGAGGAGCCACCAATGGAAAGAATGGACTTATTGTGGCCTGAGCGATGTGACCACTTGTTCACATAAATCCATGTACTAACCGTAAATTCACCTCCATCAAAGAGTGCAGGAAGCTGATTGGATGTAATCGTAATGGGTTTGGCGGCATCTACGATAGCCGATTGCTTTGCGGACAGCAGGGTATACGAATTTCCCGTTTTGGGACCGAATAGGTACTGATACAGATAATACAATCCGATGAGTCCTGCAAACAAAATGACAAAGGTGATGAGCTTCGTCGTTTGCGATGAATTGTTCATGCTACTCATGACTCTGTCAGATACACCGATATTCTATGATGGGCATTACGCATAGGGAGAACTCCACTCCATTACCTGATTCTTGGGAGGTTTCGTCACAGGGTCACACGGTAATCCGGGAGGACATTGCGAAAAGATGCTAATTGTAGGAAACAGTGGAAAACTCATCGTAACCGAATTGTCTTCTATGACCGTATGATTGGTATCAATGTGCGCCAGACGCTCACGCTCCACATCGGATGCATTCAGACGCTCGCCGTTTATCATGAAATGAATGGCAGAACCATCCAGTCCTTTGTTTCCAATGGAAACCGGGCTTGAGACGACCACAGGATACGCGTCCAGACGCTTGGAGGCCACGATTTGATTGTCATAGATAACATCGAATCGCCGACCTTCTCGCAGAATCGCGAGAAAGACCCATTTTTGTTTGGGGAAAGGGGGAAGCTCAATGATGTCTTCGTCTTTTTGAGTTGCGGTGGATTGCTTGATAATACGCAGTCGGGCACTTGATTTTTCCGTATCATTCTTCAACGAGAGAACCTCAAAATACCAATTCTTGTCTGATTGCAGCAATGGGATGTATTTATTTTTCCCGTTTTCAAAGATGGACGTTCGGTCTCCATTCATTAATTTGATGTACCCCATGATGGTAGAACCATTGCTTCCTAGGAGTGTCTTTTTTGTGACATCGGGCATCACGATATCTTTTTTGACATTCAATGGGGTCATCTGCGGAAGAACATCGGTATTTGTGATACTCGGATAAATCTTATAATATACGAGGTAGAATGTGATAAGAACCAGGATGGTTATCACAAGCACTTCTATCATCCTTCTCCTATCTTACCATCTGAATTATTCAGTGGTACATAAAGGCTATCGCGTATGGGTTTCATAGTTCAGCATGGCAGGTATTCCCGATTGTACCGTAACGACCGCATGCTATGTCATGACACGGTATCATCCTCATGCGCGAAGTATAGATGATTCGCTTCGCTCCATGGAGACTCTTCTTGCCGTACCGTGTTATCTCGTGATTTATTGCAATAAAGATTTAGAAGAGCCCATTCTGGAACGGCGTGCGTCCATGCGACATCTCACCAAGGTAGTTGTACAAGAGTTTGAGGACCTGTGGTGTTATTCGTTATTGGAGAAAGTGCGCGCCAATCGTGAAACCTTCTGGCCCACGCGAGATGCACGGACCAGCGCAGAGACACATTTGATTACCTGCAACAAGGCAGATTTTGTGCTACAAACCATTGCATCTAACCCCTTCCAGACGACCAAATTCGCATGGATTGATTCTAATTTGGGACCAAAGGCATGCAAAATATCCCATACGTATCAAAACAATATGTTGCTTCGCATTCTTCACCAGTTGACTGACAAATTTCACCTCCAAATCATGAATGTGACCGATAAAAAATACAAGGAACCTTCGCATAAACGCGAGTATTACATGGAATATCGCTGGATTGCATGCGGATGTCTCTTTAGTACAACAAAGGCAATTGGTATAACGATTCTGAACCGAATCAAGGAATTGATTATCCAAACGACGCAGATGGGGTATGGGCACGGAGAGGAAATGTTCTATCTTGAGATTTTGGACGAATTCTACGACGATATCCATCGCGCATATGGTGATTATCAGGACATCCTGCATAATTTCATCCAGCCCACCACCAATTTTGTGTATGTATATTGGAATATCGTCATGAAATACCATGATATGGGATATCATAAGGAATGTATCGATGTGTGTCGTACGCTCATTCGTCAATTTGATGAATTTGCCCTTGAGATGAATTACGACCTCTATGTTCGCCTCTATACTGTATATTATCACTCCATGCGAGAGGTCGATGCAGGGCAGGCAGAAGAGATTGCGTTGCATATTCGGCGTGATTATCAAATACACCCCCTGTATTCCGAGCAATTTCGGAGTCTACGTTCCATTTGCAAGATGGAGGATTTTTCTTTAACAACTTCCTGAAGAGGGA
>Ga0214921_10004264_pt1 | contig 21185 bp, 13 predicted proteins | sample LL1505_MetaG_FD_177992 | JGI IMG/M metagenome (GOLD analysis project Ga0214921, IMG submission 177992) | Freshwater microbial communities from Lake Lanier, Atlanta, Georgia, United States - LL-1505 | ecosystem: Environmental > Aquatic > Freshwater > Lake | place: USA: Georgia | collected...
AGACAGGCAACACAGGAAACACGGGTAACACAGGCAACACAGGAAACACGGGTAACACAGGCAACACAGGCAACACAGGGAATACGGGTGTTACTGGACCCACTGGACCCACTGGCGAACCAGGTGTGACCGGTCCTACTGGAGAGACGGGACCCACAGGTGAAACGGGTCCTACCGGAGTGACGGGTAACACGGGTAACACGGGAATAGTCGGTAACACAGGTAACACGGGAAACACAGGCAACACAGGAAATACGGGGAATACGGGAGAAACCGGACCCACGGGAGAAACCGGACAGGATGGCTCTACGGGTTACACTGGGAATACGGGGAATACGGGGTTGACTGGCAGTATCGGTAACACGGGTCCTAGCGGTCCCACTGGGTTTACCGGAATGACTGGACCTACCGGAATGTCCGGAGAAATCGGTCCCAGCGGATATACGGGTCCTACTGGACAAACGGGGTATGCCGGAAACACTGGAAATACGGGTTTTACTGGACCCACGGGAACCACTGGAATAACGGGTCCTAGCGGACCCAAAGGAGAGACTTGGGCAACCGGTCCAACTGGCGAAACGGGTCCAACTGGCGAAACGGGTCCTACGGGAGTAGACGGGGATATCGGATTAACCGGCGATGAAGGTCCTACTGGTTATACGGGAACTACGGGACCAATGGGTGACATCGGGGATATTGGAAACACGGGCGTCACGGGTCCTACTGGTCCGACTGGTCCGACTGGTCCGACTGGCGAAACGGGTCCTACTGGTATGGATGGCAGTATCGGACGTACTGGACCAATTGGTACAACCGGATACATTGGCGATTGGGGAGATAAGGGAAGAACCGGACAAATTGGCAGAACGGGTCCTACCGGTGAAACGGGTCCTACAGGTCCTACTGGTGTCCAAGGTGTCTTAGGTAGAACAGGACCCGTTGGTCCTACCGGTACTACAGGTCCTACTGGATTAGCCGGTGTTACTGGTGTGGGCGCAACCGGCAGAATTGGGTTTGTGAGTGATACCGGTCCAACTGGCACAACGGGTGCTACTGGATTCACCGGTCCCACTGGAATTACAGGGTCTACTGGAGACGTGGGTCCAACCGGCATGACATCCGTGTATTACGATCTGAACAAAATCGTTTCGTACGAAGACGATATGACCTACACACGACAAATCATGAGTCGACAGATGCAAAACAAGGGATACGTCACTGATAAAACCACTGACGTGATGGCTTTGACGAACGGATACACAACAAACAATGTGGTCTATTCGTTCGGAAAAAGCGTGCCGAATTACTACATGGCAATCGCCGGAAACACGACGACGTATGGTACCATGATATCTACCGACACGGTGAATTGGTCGACTGTATTCAATAGCTCCAGTTTGGCACCGAATCGTATCTTCTGGGACGGATTGAAATGGATAAGTACCCGAAGTGATGCATCGGATGTGTTGGTGTCGTATGATGCGAGGTCCTATCAAGCGATTAACGTATCGAATTCGACAATGGCATCGATAGGCTATAACGGTTCTTTGTATGTCGGTATTGGAAAAGGCGGTGTCTTTTACAGTTACGATGCAGTCAACTGGTTGAATAGTTCGAGTGGAACGGCGTTAATTAACAATACGGCGACGGCGCAAATCGGAAAAGTAGTGTGGAACGGCAACATGTGGGTGGCGTGCGGAAACGGAGTGGCATACGCCATTATTTACAGTTATGATGGTATCAATTGGACGGGGGTAGCGAACTCGAAAACCATCTTTAACGCGAGTGGCGGATGTATCGACATCGCATGGAACGGAACGACTTGGGTGGCGACAGGAAATACGAGTACTGGACTGTTTGTGGCATATAGTAACGACGGAGTGAATTGGTCCCCCCCTCCTCCGAATGTAGACCCATCTAACTTAATTGTCACTTCATACACTGACACAAGTGCGAATATTACATTTATGCAAATACCTGCATTAAACTATACAATTACCACATCACCAGTTACCTCAACGGTTACTACCACATCAACTAATGTCACTCTTACTGGGCTTACATTTAAAACAACATACACAATATCATTAGTTGCCAATTATATATTTGGTACACCATCTACTGCAATCACCACCACAGTAACGCCGGATTTTGCGGGATTCAATAGTGCATTATCACAAGTAACGCTTGATACGAGCGGTGGATTGTTTACCAATTATAATTCAAATGGTGGAGTTATATATCAAATCACTGGTGGGGGCGCTACTACATCGAACAATGCCCCAAATACTAGTGCATGTGTAAATACAATATTAACGTCCGCAGCATTTTCGGCAACAACCGGAGTCATTACGGTATATCTTCGCGCTTACATATTTATTTCAAGCGGACAATCACACCATGTGCCGATATTAACACTGTTTAATTACAATGGAACCCCTATATATTATATGCCAACTTATAATAATAGTGCGTGGTATATTACGCAGGTTAGCGTAAGCAGCACTTCAATGGGTCCATCCCCAAATACGACTGGAACATATAATTTTTTTATACGATTTAGTTGGACCGCAACAAATATCACTATAAGCACTGAAATTTATAATACTTCAGGTACCTCCCAGTCAGGAGCTTCAAGGGTAATTAACTCATCTGCAAGTTCATGGTTTGGTAGTGGATATATCGGAATACTAAGTGCGGCATATCATAGTTCATTGCCATTTGTTCTATACAAGTATTATGTATATAATTCAACACTTAGCGCCTCTGACATGGTTTCCTTGTCCACAAAACCTTAACCCTCTCAGGACCAAGTTCTAAATTATATATGTCGGAATACGACAATTTTGTCGTATTCCGACGGTTTTGGTCCTGAGAGAGTTAACCTGGGTTCCCCCGTAAGGGAAATGCCGCCAGCCATTAATCACTACGATTCTGCGACATACATAACTCAACACGCGAATAATAACAATAAAATAATTATTATTATTTATGAAAACCCCCTATTATATAGTATGTCTACCTTTGTCAACAATGATAAAATCGTATCCTTAGATTGGAATGGTGCGTATTTTATTCTGACGGTTCGAAACGAAGTCACTACCACATACAATTATTTATACAGCACCGACGGTCAAAATTGGAAAACTTCGAAATTGCCGACTTCATTAACCTCTTCCAATCCCTATGTTGTCAAATCGGTCGGTGACAATTATTTGATTGCCGGCAACGTAAAATCCACCGCGGGGTCCTACATCGTCAATATCATAGACGGCAGTAATCAAAACTTGATTCTGAGTCCCAGCGGTCAAATCATTTACGACATTGAAAAAAACCTCGAGTTCCGCAACACCATTACCTTCCCCCGAAACACGCTTCTCGCACTCGGAGGTGTTGCTGCGGACTCCTACAAAATCGCATACAGTTACGACGGCGGGTTCACCTGGTCTGCTGCGTCCAATTCCGCTGCCGTATTTTCCGTATCTGCCAATGCAGCCTTCTGGAACGGACGCATTTGGGTAGCCGGCGGTTCTTCTGGAAACGGGGGAAACACCTTAGCCACTAGTTTAGACGGAAATACATGGACCGGACGTGGTTCGTTTGTCTTCTCTCAATCAGTCAACGGTGTTCAATGGAGCGACCAACTCCAACAATTTGTTGCCGTGGGCGCAGATGCATCTGGCAACACGATTGCCACCAGTCAAGACGGTATTTATTGGTTCTCTCGTTCCAACCCCTATTTTACCGTAGGCAACGATGTTGTCTGGAACGGCAACGTATGGGTCGCAGTGGGCGCGCCGGTTTCCAACAACACTTCCATTGTGTACAGTACAGATGGAATCAATTGGTCGACGCCACCGCAAGGCAATTTATTTAGCACAAGTGGGGTCAAAGTGGCATGGAGTGGAACCACCTGGATCGCAGTAGGGAACGACGCATCTGGTAACAATGTTGCCACCAGCACAGACGGAATCAATTGGGACATGATTGCGGATGCGAGTTTGGTCTACCCACCTACTGCCGTCTACGCAGATAAATACAACACGATTATTTGTGCATCCGGTTCCAGTACACAAATCTCCGTCATTCCTGCGGGGAAAACCTACGACACATCCACGATATTTACCGACCAAATCGTGGCACCTGCAACCGTCATCAGTGACGGAACCAAATACATTTTCGGCGGAACCACCATCAAACAATATTACGGCAGTTCTCTCTTTGTCGATTGCCCATCCTTTAATCAAATCAGTGTAGTCAAAGAACTCATCACCAACAATGCCAACAAAGGAATCCCCACCATTCAGCCGATTACCATTGCCTGTGGCGCTGGAAATGCATCTCTCGCCTACAGTTACGACGGTATTCAATGGGTTCCGATTCCGAATCCATTGTTTTCCACTGCGTATAAAGCAGCATGGAACGGTGTCGTCTGGGTAGCGGTCGGCGACCCAATCGGAACCGCATCGACTTACTGGGCAGCGACTAGTTACGACGGGGTCAATTGGAGAGGAACCGACAGCAGTGCCACCAAACTCACGATTGCGCGCGATGTCGTCTGGAACGGGAACGTGTTTGTCGCAGTCGGTGCCAACACATCGGGGGGTGCCATGGCAACCAGTCCAGACGGATTGAATTGGACATCCGTTGCTGGGATTTCTTCCATCTTCTCCACTTCTGTCAATTCGATACATTGGACGGGTCGTGTTTGGCTGGCATACGGCTCGGGCACAAACACGACTGCTTACAGTACAACCGCAAACGGGTCGGTATGGAATCCTACTCCTGTACCGAATCTGGCAATCCAAAGTGGAACAAACGTTACTACGGGTGCCAGTTATGCATACGTCGCATCCACGAATAACGGTAGTGCATCGAATGCGTTTGATGGTAGTTTTACGACTCTATGGACATCCGCCTCCAATTATGTAGGTGGATTACCCGTCAACGCAGTGGGCACTTCTACTACCAGCGGAACCATAAATGGCGAATACGTTCGCGTCACTCCTTACACGCCAGTAACGGTAAAATACTACACCATTGCTGTTTCCATATCGGATGCAAGTGCGATTCCCGCTTCATGGTCTTTTCTAGGATACAACGGGACGAACTGGACCCCCATTCATACGTACAGTTTCCCCGCCAATTACTCTTTCGGGTCGTGGAAATATCCCCAGTTGGTACTCCAGTTCGACGTGTCGTCGAATACCACTGCCTACACGGATTATCAATGGGTATTCACCACTACATTTGGTGCGGATTACGTCTCTATTTCCGACATTCAAATCTTTACCGGTATAAACGACACGCTCAATGCTCAAATCAAACCAGTGGTCTTGAAAAATGCAGTCCTGCATCCCAACTCATTGGTCACTTACAACGCTACCCCTTACAAACTGACGGATCTCTCACTCAACCTCATATCCGATGGATACATCAATGGCGCTTATGTCAATCAAGTGATATATGGAACCGGCTCCGGCATCATTACGGGGTCCACCTTTGATGGGCAAAACCACGTGGCGACTACCGACAGTGGCGCAATCACGTATCTCTCCAATACGGCGAGTCTTACGAATTTGAATTTCGATAATTCGTACAATGGTGTCTTGATGAATTCCGGGTTAACTGCCGCTTATGCTTCTTGCTACAACACGCAATTTATATTATTGGGTGGTTCCGGTGCAAGTCCCATTACCTACAACGTAATGAACAACAACCCGATATCCACGTGGTACAGTACAAACACATCTGACATATTCACAACGGTATATGACATTGAATCCAATTCGAGATATGGTCCGGTGGTTTGTCCAAACACGCTTTACTTGAACCCGAATGATTCTCTCTCTCTCATTACACCCAAATTCTACAACAACAAATTGGCGCCAGAGACGAGTATCTCGTTTAACTACAAGCCGGTGGTCTAGAAAGTCTACCAAAAAATAGACGTAGATAGTATATAACGCAATGTCGATTGTCGCACTCAAACGAAAGACCGAGAGTCAATATCGAAACATGAGTGTAGGTGCTCCAAACGGGTTTTCTCTCAACGGAACACACAGAAGTCAAGGTTATGTAGGGCAAACCTCTTTATCGCGAACCCTTGTGCGTACGTTGGCAAAAGGACCGACCTTGAAAGGTCACGGCGGTTGTTGCGGGCAATACCCCATACACAACATTACTCGATCACCTGACATGTCTACTTTAGAGAACCCGGCGGTAGTCAAGCCTTCCGTCATGAATACGAACGGACTTCTTCTCTCCAAATACAGATGGATACGACGTCCCAAACCGTTTGCCAACGTGAAACCTGCCGCGCCCCAAAGCATGTACATTGACCAGATTGCAAAACGCACTTTGGTATGCGACGAATCGAAACCAGACACGATTGTCGTGTGCCCATCGACCTGCAATCCCGCAGGTGTTGTATCTGGCGCAAGAAACTACCAGCATTATTCCAAACAAGCGGTGACAATTACCAAACCCGACACGTATACCGGGGCAATGAATTCGTCTGAGTATTTGCGCAAACTCCGCAAATCGTGTGGTCTCAATGACCCCCAATACAAAACCAGTACCAACAACACGCCCTTTTCATGTGGTCTCTAGATTCAGACCCAAAATTGAACGTGTCCATGGACGAATGATTCAAAACATATATAAACTTTTGAATCCTTCTTTTATTAAATCATGGGCGACCCAGAAGAAGTATCTGACCAATCGATTTTGTTTGCAATGTACCTTCAATCTCTCAACGCGAGAGAACGGAAAGCCTACGAAATTGCCAAATCGCATCTCGGCATGTCATTCGATTTGGAAAAGAGCAATGGGTATATCGAATGGGTAAAGCGCAACATCGACGTGGATATTTCCGCCAAAAAGACTACATCGCCGTAATCGTCGGTGTGCGAACAGGTATGGTTTCTTTATTCTGTTTCATGCGTTTGTATTCTTCGTAAGACAATACATTGGATGGCAATAACGTACTCGAAAACCCGTTGTTTCCATTGACTTTCTTGGGAATTTGCAACACTTGAAAATTCACCATTTTCCCCAAATGCACAAACTTATTCATCTTTTTTTCCACTTGTTTGGGCAGATTTGTCTTCACGGTGGTGGTGTGGTAGAGTTTGGGCGAAATAAATGCCGAATTGGCAGACGCCGATACCGGTTTGGTCGCAGGCGCAAGCTCCGGTTTCGGAGTCAAACGAGAGATGTGTTCAGTTGGCACCACATACTCATCGATAAAAAAATCGCGGCATCGATACACCATTACGTATTTCATGGCAACCGCATTGATAAGTGCGTAGGGGATTGCGGTTTGGTCGCTGTGATAGACAAAAGCCGACCGAAACGGGTCGTAATACATCAAGACATTTCCTCTTGGCGTAAATTCCCATAAAACCCGTGTCTTCCATGCTTTCTCCAACACATTGTTTTCGTCCGATAGAGTCGCAGCTAACTTATCCGAATCGTAAAAAACGGGTTCGATGTTGGACGAAAAATCCACGTCGGATACATCATACGATTTCAAAAACTTGGCAATATGTTTCTCTTGATATTCCTTTTCTGGATTGACCGGAGTGTTTACATCAATGACCACCGGGTTACCCGATTTCCAGTATTGTGAAATGATGATGGCAAACAACCGGAATAAGAAAAAAGAGAGATACTCTTTCCCCAATATGAGATAAGATAGCATGATGGGGGAGGGATATGTTTATTCCATTACATAAACAGATGTGTTTATACGTCTTCCACTTACCTATTTTTATTCTCTACTCGAAGTTTATGCGTCGAGAGACATAGCCGCCACTTGTTGCCGGCGAAATTCAAAGAGCGCGTTCAATTCGGATTCCAAAACGGGCACTTCGATTCTCTCGTAATTCTTGTACGGATTGTCCGGATGCATACACACCAAATACAATCCAGTGACTTGCTTCCCATATTTGGTTTCGAGTATTTTCTTGTACGTATTCAATTGCAAAGCATAATGCCAAAAGTTCGTGTCGGGCAAATGCCGAATACACGGCGTGATTGCACACTTGCGGTCTTCGTACGAAATCTCTCGGCATCGTTTCCAGTCATAAATCTGAATCGTTCCATCGGGATTCTCAAACACCATATCGATAGACCCCGACAACTTCAATTCCTCGTAGTAAATCATCCATTCCGTGCGATACGGTTTTAATTCGGGGAAATCTCTCACGAAATTCTGGAAATAACCATACTCTACACTCTCATTGTGCACCGGCACTTGGTTCCAGTAACACTCAATATCATAATGTAACTGGGTTCCGGACCCAGCCGCCGCATCCCGGTTCTTGTCCCACATCGCCTTGATTTCCTCTCTCGTCATCCCGTAATACTTGTATTCCGGATTTTGCATCTGTTTCCCTTTCAGCATCTTGTCGATGATTCCGTCGGCATCAAAATGAGAGAAATGCGAATGATTCCAAGTAGTCACCGATGTGTATCCGCCTTCCCCATGAACCGTATAAATATGCGGTCCTTCGTCAAATTCAATATAGGGGTCGCGTTCATGCGCGTGTAACTTCGCCAAGTAATCCGGGGGAGTTCGCTTGTTTTCGTCGGTGGTGGTCATGATTTGTAATAGAAACACGTGTTGTATTTATGTGGGTGAGAGAAAGACGATTCATTAGCGAATCAATTTTGTTGCGAATAGAATCGAGAGAAAAAGAGTGGTAAAAATAAACATGAAAATACTTGAATCGTCGGAAAGGTCGCACATCGGATTCATCACTTACCTACCCTACACATATTCGCATTCCATGACTACACGTAAATTCTCTTCCAATTTGGGGAAGAGCCATTTCCGTATCTCTTGAATCCGTTTTTCCGAAGATGTCCGGTTGCCATTGATTTTCATCATAAAGAGGATTTCGCGGTCTGCGTCTCTCTCCGTTTCGTTCGCTTGTTTCTTTTGCCATTTCAAGAACTCGCGCAACAGTTGTTGAGAGAGATGGAGCAACATTAAATCAATCTTGTCGTTGTGCATGATTCGCCAACTGGGTTCTTCCGTCTCTCGGTCTCTCGTGTAAATATAAAACACACCTGGTTTTTGGGTAAACGTGCGAATTGGTAACCGTTTTCGGTCGCACGTATCCAAGAAGTGTTGTATCGCCGTCTGCATACCAATCGTGAGGTCTCTCTCTCCTACACACAACACATGGGATTCATTCACTTCAATATCCTTGAACCATTCCTCGAAGGTCTTTGGTGGGAGTTGGTTCGGTTGATTCAGCCACACCAGTATTTCTTTCTTCTGTCGCATACCAATGGAGGATTTCAGTTTCGACAATTCTTTTTCGGTACGTTCTAACCGCGTCGAGAGGTCTTGGACATATTTAAACAACTCTCTGTGCGATGGGATACGAATACCATGTTCATCCATTTCCGGTTGAGGCGTTCTGCGCAAATGATAGAAATATTCACAGCAATTCAAATGTTTGTCGTAATCTCTTTGTACTCTCCAGGTATGATGACAGAAGACACAGTAAATCGACACCATGATTCAATTTTGTGTCGTCAATTGTAAATAAGATACATGATGGATTATTTTTATGTGTATGATGTAGAATGAATGATTCGATTTCGTTTATGAAATCGAATCATTCGTTGGTTTAGACGAGAGAAAATACATTCTCTCCCTTAATCTATATTATGAGTGCTTATTACGACGACAAATCGTCTTTGTTTATGGAACCCCAAGTCAAACAATACGGCAGTCACATGGTCATGACGAATGTAAACCGACAAATCAAGAGAAAATACATCAACATCGACACGAAATACCGCGAAGAATACAATTTCTACACGGCAGATTCCCACGCCGCATGCAACATTTGTTTACCCGAAAAAATCACAGATGTCAAAACCATCTCCGTGAGAAACGCCGAAATCCCCATCTCTTTCTACAACATCTCTCACGATTTGGGCAACGGGTTCTTCAAAATCGTAAATGGAAACAATTACAAAATTGTGGATATCAGTGCCGGGAACTACACATTGAACACCTTGATGACCGCCATGAATAACCGTATCACTACTTTCGGTGCGCCCTACACCAATCTTTCGTTTGCCCAATCCGGCAACAACGTTTCCATGACATGTGCTTCCGGAACATTAAGTGTCATCTTCGATGTAAACACCGACGGTTCTCTCGACAAGAACAATTTCAAACGTAAATTGGGCTGGACATTGGGATTTCGTTCGCCTTCCTACACCTTATCCACCACGACTCCCCTCATCTCCGAGAACTTGCCCGATCTGACCGGTATCCGATATGCCTATTTAGTCTTGGACGAATTCAGCAAAGGCACTCAGAATTCGTTTTCAGGTCCTCTTCCTTCGTCTCTCGTTCGCAAAAACATTCTCGCCAAGATATCGTTTGACCTCTCTAAATACGGGTTCGGGACCATCCTTCCTGCCAATCAAACCAACGGGTTCTTACTCAGCGACCGCCGTATGTACAGCGGGAAAATCGATATCCAGAAATTCAATGTGCAACTCGTGGATGATATCGGCAACCCCATTCACCTCAACGGTTTGGATTTTTCGTTTTGTCTAGAAGTCGAGCACGAATAAAACCAGAGAAGAGGCACCAAACCAACCCACACGTCTTTCCTAGAAAATACGCAATCGGAATGAAGCGTTCCGCACGCCCAATCCCACAATGGTGTAGTGATTCCATAATTGGCGGTTTCGTCCATATGATGTGCCCGATGATACTCTTTTATGGGGGCTAGCCATGTTGGACCCGAATAATGACTGCAATAATGCAGCCATTCAAACAACACGTAATACAACGGGAGCCAAACAAATAGTTGACGGACGACGGCTAGACCAAACATCCAATACAATACGTGATACTGAGAGACCATCGCAGCGGTAATCAACCATTGAGGTTTGAACAGCGTCGATAATTGGACCCATCGTGTGTGATGAATTCCGTGATAAAGCCGATACAAGAAGGCTTCGTGTAGTGCATAACGATGAAACACATACTCTTCGAGAGACCATACCATACCCGTTCCAACACCATAGGCGAGGAAAGACAATGTAGAAGTGTGGGGTTCATGCGAATACACTGCCCACACGTTCATTCCACTAACGGCAATCCAAACAATGCTGTATGGAAAATGATATAGAAATTGTCTCTTCATTTTCTATACTTACGGCAGATTTTTTTGGATTGATGAAAATCGCCATCTTGATTCCATCCACTTCCAAAGGGAGAGATTGGGCGAGTTACCGAGAGACGTATCTCTACGAAAAGACAATCAAAACCTTCTTGCTAACCTATGACAAGGAGCACGAATGCCGGTTTTACATTGGTATCGACGAAGGGGACCGTATTTACGACAATGAAGCAGTCAAAGACCACATTACACGTTTTGTCCATGTTATGAAGAACGTCGATATTGAATTCCTTTACATGACGGGAATCGCCAAAGGGCATTTAACTGTCATGTGGAACCGTCTTTTTGAAAAAGCATATGCCGATGGGTGCGATTACTTTTTCCAATGCGGTGACGACATTGAATTTAAAACGAAAGGATGGATCAATGCCTGCATCGAAGCATTGAGTAAGAGCAATGGAGTGGGTGTAGCCGGACCCATCAACAATCACCCGCGTATCTTGACACAATCGTTCGTCTCTCGCAAACACATGGATTTATTCGGTTATTATTTCCCTCCGGAAATCATCAATTGGTGTTGCGACGATTGGATCAACGATGTCTACAAAGGAATCGGTGCGTTTTATCCTCTGACGGAGCATTCGTGTATCAATGTCGGCGGCGACCCTCGGTATCAAATCAACAATGATTTGACGCTCACTCCCCTTAATTTTCAACAGAGACTGAACGAATTACGTGCCCATTGCAAAACCATCGTAGACCGCGATATTCGCCGAATCACTGCTAACAAAAATTGAATTACCTGTATCTCCATATACATACACGTTATTCTTTCACAACTTTGTATCATGTCAAACATCGCCCTTAGTCTAGATCAGCAATATGCATTCTCTCGATTTCGTTCGGGACACAATATCTTTGTCACGGGTCCCGGTGGAACGGGCAAAACCCGACTCATTCAGCATGTAGTGAATGATATGAACGACCGCGGTAAAAAATTCCAGGTCTGTGCCTTAACCGGTTGTGCCGCCTTATTATTACAGTGTGGAGCCAAAACCATCCATTCCTGGAGCGGAATCCGGATAGCAAAAGGTTCGACCGCGGATATTGTGAACCGTATCCTGCGAACCCGCAAAGTAGTGACTGCGTGGAAAAACATCCAAGTACTCATTGTCGACGAAGTCAGTATGTTGTCCGCCCGCATGTTTGATTTACTCGATGATATCGGGAAACGAATCCGACGCGACAATCGTCCGTTTGGCGGTATCCAGCTCGTATTTACGGGGGATTTCTTCCAACTTCCGCCGATTCCCGACGCGAACGGCGACCCGACTTCCGCCCTGTTTTGTTTTGAATCTCCGCGATGGACAAACACGTTCTCTCGAGAGAACTGTATACCGTTAACCACGTATTTTCGCCAAACCGACCCGACCTACATTGCCATATTGGAAGAAGTGCGAATCGGGACGCTGTGCCCCGAACATGCCGCCATCCTCGAATCGCGCACCAAACTCCCTCTGCCTACCGATTTGATTCCAACCAAACTATTTCCCATACGCCAAAAAGTGGATTATGTAAACACAACCATGTATGCTTCTCTCGCCGGGGAAGAACGCGTGTATGACTACACGTCTAAAATCGACGAACGTTTCTATGTAGACACCACTACACCCATTCCTTATGAACTATTGACCAAATGCAGAGACTTGACTAAGACCGAAACGGAAAGTGAAATCGAGCAACTTCTCTCGTCGACACAAACGGAAAAGCAAATCCGGCTGAAAATCGGCACTTCCGTCATGTGTACCATCAATCTACACGTAGATGCGGGAATATGCAATGGTTCCCAAGGAATTGTCGTGGGGTTTTGTGCGGAAACCGGGCATTATCCGCTTGTCCGGTTCAAAAATGGAAAAACAATCAAGATGGAACCACACAAGAAACAAAGCGACGAATATCCGTCCATTGTTGTCTCTCAACTTCCGCTGTGTATGGCATGGGCATTGACCATACACAAAATCCAGGGCGCGACCTTAGACGCGGCAGAGATGGATATTGGGAAATCGGTGTTCGAATACGGACAAACCTATGTTGCTCTCTCGCGAATCAAATCATTGGATGGATTGTATCTGTCGGAATTCATACCGCATCGTATCCGTGCAAACCCCGATGTGGTTGCCTTTTACCGTTCGTTTCCTCATCTATCGAGAGAAAGCATGGAGGCAGAAATTAAGCGGACGACGACAGACTTCTCTTCGTTTGCTTTGACACCGGATACCGGCTTATCAGAGGAATCGTATGTGCCGTCGTCTTCCGACATCAAAAGAATCCGGATTTCATAATAAATACAGGTAATATATAGGTATCAATGCCCGCTTCGAGTATTTTGCCAGTGGCTTACCACAATAACAAACTCTATTTTTTAATGGGGAAAGAGAATCCGATGGAAGACAGCGCCAAAGGGTTCTCTGATTTTGGGGGAAGGATTGAAGCTGGACAAACACCGTTTCAATCCGCAATCCGCGAGTGCAGTGAAGAACTAAGCGGGTTTTTAGGTTCTCCGCAAGATATCCGTTCTCACATCAAACGTCACGGTGGCGTATTCAAGATGAAATACGTATATCCCGAAGACCCTACACGTACTTACCTTGTTCATATGGTACATATCGATTATGACCCCATGTTACCAGTCTATTATAACCACAACCATACCTTTTTGTGGAAGAGAATGGACAAAAAAATGTTGAATGATTCGAAATTGTTTGAAAAGATCCAAATCGAATGGATATGCGAACACGATTTAGACAAGTACATGGACAAATATCGCCCGTTTTATCGAGAGATTGTAAAACAACTCCAGACAAACATGACACCCATTCGCAGCTTTATTAAAAAATGCCATCACAAATGCAAGACGCGTTCCAATCGCAAAGGAACCGGAACCCGTAAATTAGTCGGAGGAAGATGATAAATAGCAGGAGAACGTGTATTCATTTTCTTACCTATAGATATAATACATGTTGCTCCTCTTTCCGCAGTCCTCCCCGTCACAATACACACAAATGTATTCCAATGTGAATGAATTCCAATCCGTAAATGGCATAAAAACCAAAGACATACGATTGGAAGAATACGACAATGGAAAAGAGACCATTGTGCAAGGGTACATCAATGGCAAACCAGTGTATATGCGCAAACCTCATGCTAGAATGACGTCATCCAGTCGCAGTAGTCGTCGACGCAGGAATAAATCCCGCGCCAGACAAAGCGTGTTGAAGACTGACATAGCGAGTACTTCCGCGCGCAATCGTACGCCGCGTCGTATTGCCAAACGATAGATAATATTTTGTCATTCTATAGAATCGCTATAAAATGTCAAATTGGAAACGATATGGCGGAAAAAACAAATTAGACAATTTGAATAATGTAAGTGTCAATTCCTTTGTGGCGGATTCCTTTACACTGCGTTCCTTGTACTACGGTACGTTTGATATTAGTGGAGAGTTACATGTGAGTGGAAACTTGGTGACCGAAGGCACAGTGGAAGTGTCTACGTTAAACGTCACCGATACAATTGTCACGTCCAATTTAACCGTTACAGGGAGTACGACCATCGATGTAGATATGGGTATTGTTGGCGACTTGGATGTGAATGGAAACGCAACGGTGAACAGTGACATGTCGATTAGAGGAAACTTGCAATTGAGAAAAACGTTGTTTTTAGGTAATTCCGGAGTTGCTTATATTGAAGGAAAAGATACGACGGGAAAGATTGGCATCAATACATCGAATCCTTCTTCTGCCGTGGACATTTACAGTTCTTATGCATCCGCGTTAAATGTCGCTTCCAACACATCCACCACGTATAACACCCTTGCCCGCAGTTCCGAAAACAAAGGCATCGTGTTGTATACCAGTCCGACAACCAACCAAATTCAGTTTTACAACGACAAGTCCATTGCAACAAATGTTCCGGATGGACTCATTCAATACACTCAAAACGGTAATCTAACAGTGGATGTTGCGGACAACACTGCCATTTTGTCCAAACTAAGTGTCAGTAATCGCCCAACACCATCGTCGGAACACTTGCTAGGCGAAACCGTCATTGTGTATGACACTCCAGAAACGACTCCGTACTTATTCCCCGTTTACCAAAACCCGGATTCGAAAAGTGGACAATCGGTTTCGCTGATTACCAGCGACACGTCATCCGTTACTTTTATGAATATGGTGACGTCTACCAAATCAGGGTTCGCGATTGGCGGCGGGGCATACCCGAATGACACGAAACGTCCAATGGGAACATTTGGAATGAGAAATGCTGCAGGAACCTATTCTCCATCCATAAACATTGTGTCTGGGGCAAGTGTACTTCGAAAGAAATCCACGGTGGCGGTCAACCATCATTCGCCGGAAACCGATGCGTATGTGTTGAATGTAAACGGTCCGATTCATTTAACCAACGGCGAACTTACCCTCACACAACAATTGTCTACTGAAATAATACAAATCGGCATATGCCGTTCGTCCCCTTCCTTTATGGTGATGGCAGGTAGCCCGACAACTGTCACCAATCCATACCGCCAACCCATCCTATACACAAACAACGGAGGAGAGACGTGGAATCAAAGCACCGACTTATTCGGAACCAGTATTGAAAACACGCCCGTTATCTTTCGCGGCGTGTACGCATTTGACACCAATTTATCTATCATCGCAGGGGATTTCGGCAGAGCATCGTATACTTATAATGGAGGTGTGAACTGGCCAAGTATCATCGGACAGAATACCGCGAGTACGATTCACTGTGTCTATATGACCCGGTTGCCAAATAACTACATTCGCACGTTTTTCGGATATTCCACCGGAACCGTACAGTGGTTTGATTTATCATCCAATATATATACGAATGCAATCGGCACCAACATCACCACCAACACAAATGGTTCATTCACCGTTTCTCCTGCGAGTTCTATCCTGAAAATCGATGGATACGGGAACGATGTCTATGTACTTACAAACACTATCTTATACAAATATGATATAAACGGTACACTAGTCAACACCGACCTACAGAGTGCAACACCCTATCGTTCCTTATCCGTACTCGATTCCACTCACGCAGTAGTAGTAGGCACAAACGTCGTTCGATATTTATCCGGTTCCACATGGAACACATCGACCGCGTTCCCTAATTATCAGTTCAACGACGTATACGTGTTTGATGTTTCCAACGCAATTGCGGTGGGTAACGGTGGAAAGATTGCATACACCAACAATGGATATGCAACGTGGCAACCGATCCCCGATTCTATATTAAATACGTCTGGCAATGCGGCGCGACTCACTGACACGTCGTATGATTTGACCACCGTGGTTATGCTAGACACGTCAAATTATGCGGTGGGAAAGAGAATCCGTGCTTACAATCACACGACGCAATCCATCGGAAACACGCATCTATTTCATTTGTATTTACCGAATCTATTGAATAATCCAACGAATTTTGTGTTGGATGTATCTGGAAGTGTTCGTCTATCGGGAGACATACATATCAATGATGGAGGAAAACTTGCGTCCAATAACACGTCTTTTTCGTTATTGCAGAACAATGTAAACACCATCTATTTCGGAAACGATGCTTCTTTGATTCTTATGGGTAACACGGCAAGTACAGTAAAAACAAATGCGAATTTGTCGGTGGGGAATACACTTACAGTGAGTGGTAACTTGGTTGGATTGGCAGACACGTCTTTGAACGGTAGGTTGTTTGTTGGTAACGACGGGTCGTTCAACAACCATGTGTGGGTAGCCAAAACGATGACGGCGAGTGGAAACTTGGTCGGATTAGCCGACACGTCTTTGAACGGTCGGTTGTTTGTGGGCAACGACGCGTCTCTCAACTCGAAACTTTGGGTAGGTAATACCATTTCGGCGAGTGGGAACTTGATTGGACTGGCAGACACATCTCTGAATGGTCGCCTGTTTGTTTCGAATGACTCGTCTCTCAACTCGAAACTTTGGGTAGGTAGTACTATTACGGCGAGTGGGAACTTGGTCGGACTGGCAGACACATCTTTGAATGGCAAGTTGTTTGTATCTGGAGATAGTTCTTTCAATGGAAATGTATGGTGTAACAATTCCAATGTTATTTTTTCAAGATATTATGATAACAATTCAGATATTTATTTGGGTTCCGTTGATGTATCGGGAATTACGAATCGGAAGATTCAAATAGGTAGTTTAATTCCGAATGCATACACCAAAAATTCCATATACATTGGAGGCGTATCTGACACGGTAATCATCAATAACGTAACAATCAACGGTTCCGTGTCAAACATAACAAAAACCATATTACTGAATGCAAGCGGGGGCACAAATTCTTCGTTTGGTGCCGGGTTGTATATATACGACAACAGCGTGAACACCGCTGGTTATATGATAGTATCAAACGACCGAAATGGAATGATATTCAAAACACCCAATTCCAGCAACGTTGTCAATATGAAAATTTCCGATTTATCCGTGAATTCTGCTACCATTCCAAACGCGGGAATATTAACCTTGTATCAAACAACCGGTGCGACTCCAGATTCGTTTTTTACAATGGGTGTATCTCCCTTTGATATTAGTAACATTACCTTGCGTAATTTAACGAATTCGACTACATCCCAACAGGTGATTGATACGAGTATGAGTGTTCTTGGGCAAATGGGTGTAGGTAAATATACTGGTATGATTGCCAATGCGCAATTGGATGTGAATGGTAACACAATGGTCTCTCGATTGGGTATTGGAACGAATGCTGTCAAAACGTCAATCAACAACGTAAGCAGTTTAGGTGGCGGTACAAGTTCGATCTGTCTCGAGGTAAGCGGCAACATTTATCAAAATACGGGCGGATACATTTGGCAGTTTTAACGCCAGACGTTAATGGCTGGCGTTATACACAACCACCAACCATAAATCTAGCCATTCGTGAATATATCGGGTTCCTTTTTGTAACCCGATATATACGTATATTTACCACAAGTAGAATATGTAAATACTATATAATACATAAATGAGTAATTGGTTAACTACGACAAATGCAAATCGATATGGAAACACGTACTTACAAGGGTTTTTAGATGTGAGTGGCGGTCCATTCATACTCAGAAGCGGCGATGCGTCTCTCAACGGACGTCTTTTTGTATCGGGAGATGGGTCTTTCAACAGCAATGTGTGGGTGGGTAGAACCATTACCGCGAGTGGAAACTTGATTAGTTTGGCAGACACGTCTTTGAACCGGCGTTTGTTTGTATCGGGAGACGGTTCGTTCAACAGCAATCTATGGGTAGGCAGTACCATTACCGCGAGTGGAAACTTGATTGGTTTGGCAGACACGTCTTTGAACCGGCGTTTGTTTGTATCGGGAGACGGTTCGTTCAACAGCAATCTATGGGTAGGCAGTACCATTACGGCGAGTGGAACCCTGATTGGTTTGGCAGACACGTCTTTGAACCGACGCTTGTTTGTTACGAATGACGGGTCTTTCAACAGCAATGTGTGGGTGGGTAGAACCATTACGGCGAGTGGAAACTTGATTGGTTTGGCAGACACATCTCTGAATGGTCGCCTGTTTGTTTCGAATGACGGGTCGTTCAACAGTGATTTATGGGTAGGCAGTACCATTACGGCGAGTGGAACCCTGATTGGTTTGGCAGACACGTCTCTGAATGGTCGCCTGTTTGTTTCGAATGACGGGTCGTTCAACAGTGATTTATGGGTAGGCAGTACCATTACCGCGAGTGGAACCCTGATTGGTTTGGCAGATACGTCTCTGAATGGTCGCCTGTTTGTTTCGAATGACGGGTCGTTCAACAGTGATTTATGGGTAGGCAGTACCATTACAGCAAGTGGAACCCTGATTGGTTTGGCAGACACGTCTTTGAACCGACGCTTGTTTGTTACGAATGACGGGTCGTTTAACAGCAATTTATGGGTGGGAAGAACCATTACCGCGAGTGGGAACTTGATTGGTTTGGCAGACACATCTCTGAATGGTCGCCTGTTTGTTACGAATGACGGTTCGTTCAACAGTAATATTTGGGTAGGCAAAACGATTACGGCGAGTGGAAATTTCATTGCATTATCAGAAGCAACAATCAATGGAAATATAGTCGCAAATGGTAATGTCACTTCATTGTCATCCTTGGTAACATCCTCTACTGCCAATTATGTGACAAGTATAAACACGAATACTACAAATCAATATAACAATTTTTTGGAGAGAAGTCAGGTGCTGCGTCATAATTCGGGGGTGTATATATTATTTTCCACATTGCCTAACTCTGTTGCGGTCATATATTATATACTAAGTTCGAATAACGGAAAAAGAATGCGTTTTAACGGATCATCCGGATGGGTCAATAATGCCACGATTGGAATCATAGATGTATCTACAAATACATCCATTTCAAATATTAAAACCGTTTCGTTACCGAGCAATAATCTCTCCAGGTCTCTTGTATTTAGTTCATCTGGAACACATGTTGTACCTAACTACACGACTTATACCGGCTTACTTATATGGAACGCTTCAGGTACCTTATTAACCAGTAGTTTTGGAACAACCTGTAACAACTGCCACACTTCACCTTCCGGCGATACCGTCGTTGTGAGTACTTCAACTCCCGGAGACTATATTTACTATACAAAATACACTGGAGCTCCTTCTTATGGTCCTATCTTACAAATACCGAATTCGAATAACGACTACGCGAACGACTTAAGTTATAATGGCGGAGTGTCTATTTCGGTAGATGAAACATTGATTGCCTATTTCAAAACCGATTTCACCAAAAACAAAAGCGCGATTTATTTTGCCCAATGGAATGGCTCCACTTATATCGTAAATGAATTCGTGCAGCCGGTTCCGTTTACAATCGTATCCATGCAAATATCCAACAACAATACACTCTTGTTTGCACAAGCGAATACAAACAAAACCATCTCTCTCTATTATTGTGTATGGAATCCAAACGATGGCGGTTATTACATGAATTATGAACCACTAACTACCGTTGCAACAAACGCCTTGTCTGGCTCACCCAATTGGTATGTAAACGGCATATGTTTTGATAGTTCGTATGACAAATTAGTTATGATGTCATCAGACCTTAGTGGAAGTTACGTGCAAACGGTCAATTTATCGTATCTCAATGATATCACCAATTCCACATTGACTAATGAGAATGGAGCCGTTGGGATAAATTCCGCGTCCCAATACGGCAACACGACATTGTTTGTCAATGGGTTTACCCAAGTAACGAATGATTTAAACATTTCGTCCACGGGTTCCTCGGTTGGTTATTTGCCGTCTACCTTAGGGTTTGGCTACGGAGGGACTACCAACTACACGTTTAAAGTATCTTCGATACCGAAGAATAGAGGAACGGATGCAAGTGATAATGGGGTACAAAGTGATTTGGTATTTTACCGTAAATATACCAATACACTGAATCCAGATGTAACGAATAACGCAAATGATTATGTGTACGACGAATGTCTCCGTATATGCGGAACGAATGCCGCGAGTGGAACGGTAGGAGGGTATATCGGTATCAACAACAGTAACCCCCAATCGACATTGGACGTAAGTGGCGACACCATTCTCAATGGAAATGTATTGATTGGTAGCGGGGTTTCAGTGAGTGGCACGTTAGTAGGTGTATTGGATGCATCGGTTAATCGTCGGTTGTTTGTGGGTAACGATGGGTCTTTCAACAGCAATGTGTGGGTGGGAAGAATCCTTACGGCGAGCGGAAACTTGATTGGTTTGGCAGACACGTCTTTGAATGGTCGCCTGTTTGTTTCGAATGACGGTTCGTTCAACAGCAATGTGTGGGTGGGAAGAACCATTACAGCGAGTGGAAACTTGATTGGTTTGGCAGACACGTCTTTGAACCGGCGTTTGTTTGTATCGGGAGACGGTTCGTTCAACAGCAATCTATGGGTGGGAAGAATCCTTAC
>Ga0214921_10004265_pt1 | contig 21172 bp, 15 predicted proteins | sample LL1505_MetaG_FD_177992 | JGI IMG/M metagenome (GOLD analysis project Ga0214921, IMG submission 177992) | Freshwater microbial communities from Lake Lanier, Atlanta, Georgia, United States - LL-1505 | ecosystem: Environmental > Aquatic > Freshwater > Lake | place: USA: Georgia | collected...
CGTTAGGTGCAAGCGTAGTGGACGTCACAACAGACATCAAACTAACATTAAAATGACAGACAAAAATGCCAACGCTTAGCAAAATTAAAAGAGCTGCAAGCCAACACACAAGCCAACGCTTTTGCAGCACATTTAATTTTGCCCAACCGCACCCAAAGCCCACCCACCACCCGACCAGTGGACGGTTGACACTTTGACGGCAACTTTTGACAATATCAGGTTTTAAAAAACTAACTTTACGACCTAAAAACGAATAAAATATTAAAAGACAATAATGGCTAAAACAGCAAAGACAGAACAGGAAGAACCTCTAGAGAAAAAACTCTGGAAAGCAGCCGACAAGCTCCGTAAAAATATGGATGCTGCCGAATACAAACACGTTGCTTTAGGTTTGATATTCCTGAAATATATATCAGACGCTTTTGAGGAGCAATATCAAAAATTGGTTGCTCAAAAAAGTGAAGGTGCAGACCCCGAAGACAAAAACGAATACTTGGCAGACAAAATATTTTTTGTTCCTGTTATGGCTCGTTGGACATACATACAAGGAAGAGCAACACAGCCGACCATTGGCAAAGACATTGACGATGCAATGGATGCAATTGAAAAAGACAATCCTTCTTTGCGTGGAGTTTTACCAAAAGTATTTGCACAAGAAAAACTGGACAAAGCCAGTTTGGGCGGACTTGTAAACCTTGTTGGTTCAGCCACTCTGGGAACGAAGGAAGCACAAAGCAAAGATTTATTAGGACAAGTATTTGAGTTTTTCTTGGGCGAATTTGCTTTGGCAGAAGGCAAAAAAGGCGGACAGTTTTACACACCACAAAGCGTTGTAAAATTATTGGTTGAAATGCTTGAACCTTATGAAGGACGAGTATTTGACCCTTGTTGCGGAAGCGGTGGAATGTTTGTCCAAAGTGAAAAGTTCATCAAATCGCATCAAGACAATTATAAGCAAAAAGGCAAAGTTGGTTTGGCATTAAACCCAGCCGACCGCATTTCTATATACGGTCAAGAGAGTAACCAAACCACTTGGCGTTTGGCAAAAATGAATTTATCAATTCGTGGCATTGACAGCAGTAATGTAAAATGGAACAACGAAGGTTCTTTTTTAAATGATGCTCACAAAGATTTGAAAGCCGACTACATTATTGCCAACCCACCGTTTAACGACAGCGATTGGAGTGGCGAATTATTGCGTGATGATGCAAGATGGAAAGTATTAGGCGAAAAGCTAACACCACCAACAGGAAACGCAAACTATGCTTGGATACAACATTTCTTATATCACTTAGCACCAACAGGGCAAGCAGGTTTTGTTTTGTCTAAAGGTGCATTGACCACCAACACAACAGGCGAGGGCGAAATTAGAAAAGCATTAGTAGAAAAAGGTTTGGTGGATTGCATTGTAAACCTACCAACTAAACTATTTTTAAATACTCAAATACCAGCTTGCTTATGGTTTCTATCACGAAACAAAACCAACGGAGGTTTTAGAAAGCGTGAAAATGAAATTTTGTTTATTGATGCAAGAAATATGGGCTTCTTAATAAACCGGAAAAACAGAGATTTAAGCGAAGAGGATATTGAACTTATTACAGGCACTTACCACAACTGGAGAAACCCAGACGGAAATTATGAAGATGTAGCGGGCTTTTGCAAAGTGGCAACCATTGAAGAAGTAGCAAAACTCAATTATGTTTTAACGCCTGGCAGATATGTTGGCTTGGCTGATGAAGATGATGATTTTGATTTTGTAGAACGCTTTACTTCTTTGAAAACTGAATTAGAAAAACAAATTTCCGAAGAAGCAGACTTGAATAAAAAGATTGCTGAAAATTTATCTAAAATAAAACTACCTGTAAATGCCTAACGAAGATATACGCTGGATACAACGGTTTAATAATTACCGTAAAGCATTGGCAAGGCTTGGCGAAGCCGTGGCTTTGGCAGAAGAAAGAGACCTTTCTGATTTGGAGCAACAAGGATTGATACAAGGCTTTGAATTTACTTTTGATTTGGCTTGGAAAACCTTGCAAGATTATTTGCGACACCACAAGCGACCAAACGACAATGGCGGACCCAATGTAATTATTGAGCAAGCTTTGGCAGATGGCATTATTAAAGGTGATGAAGTGTGGAAAGCAATGAAGAAATCTCGTGACTTAACTTCTCACAGTTATGATGGTGAAACCGCAGACGATATTGCCGAAAACATTTTAGACACTTACCACGGATTATTCATTCAGTTAGAAACTCGACTTAGGTTAGAACAGATAAACGAAGAGAAGAACCTTTTCAACTCAAACGATACCGAATGAAATTTGGATTAGAGCAACATATTATTGATACACTGATTGCCGTTTTTGAGCAACACTCAAAAGTGGATAAAGCCCTTGTGTTTGGCAGCAGAGCCAAAGGCAATTACCGCCCCGATAGCGATATTGATATTGCCATAAAAGGACAAGACCTAAACACCGATGATATTATTGCAATGAGTGTGGCGTTTGAAGAAAAAGGAATTACCCATAAAATTGATTTGATAAACTACCACAGTATTAAAGAACCTGAATTGAAAGACCATATTGACAGAGTGGGAATTGAGTTTTATAGCAGGTGGCAAAAGGTCGAAATTAAAGATATTATAGAAAGTGCGAATACTGGTTTAGATGCTATAAAAAGGGCTCCAATAGTAAATTTTGACACGGGTATTAAATGTTTGCGGATTCAAGATGTTTCTCAAACTAAAAAATATGAAGATTGGGGGTTTTGTAATGTGGAAGAACGAAATTTTAAGAGATTTCAACTAAAAAAAGAAGAAATTATCATTGCAAGAACAGGAGCAACTGTCGGTGTAAATATGTTTATTGAAAACGATTTGCAATCAGTTTTCAACAACGGCTTAATTAGGATAAGAACTAATAAAAACAAGTGTCTGCCAAAGTTTCTTCATTACACTTTTAGAACGACACATTTCAATTCTTTTATTGAATCAATATCAGATGGAACTTCAACTCAACCTAATATGCAGATTAATGCACTATTAACTTTTGAAATTGCACTCCCTCCACTAAAAGAACAAACTCACATTGCCAATATACTCACCAGTCTCGATAATAAAATAGACCTGCTAAACCGCCAAAACAAAACGTTAGAGCAATTGGCGGAAACGCTTTTTAGAAGTTATTTCCCAATGACTAATGAGGAAAACAAATATGTTGAGTTAGGCAATTATGTTGATTGTATCATTGGCGTTTCTTATAAAAGTTCGGAATTAAATCCTTCAAAAGTTGGAATGGTTTCTCTAAAGAGTTTTGATAGAAATGGAGGTTTTAGCATTGATGGTTTTAAAGAATTCACAGGTAAGTTTAAAGAAAAACAAGAAGTTGTTGAAGGTGATTTAATTGTTGCTCATACCGACATCACCCAAGATGCAGAAGTTATCGGAAATCCTGCATTGGTTATTGCAAATCCTAATTTTGATACTATGACAATTTCAATGGACATAGTAAAGGTAATTTCAAAAGTAGATTGGATTTCTATTGAGTTTTTATACTTCTTAATGAAAACAAGAGAATTTAAAAGTCATTGTGAAGGTTGTGCAAACGGTTCAACTGTTCTGCATTTGAATAAACAAGCAATTCCAACATTTGAATTTCCAGAACCTGATAAAATCAATGTGGCTGAATTTACAAAACAGGCGAAAGAAATTGTAAATAAAATATTTTTAAACCATAGGCAATTGAGAAATCTTGTAAAAACAAGAGATACCCTATTGCCTAAATTAATGAGTGGGGAAGTAAGAGTAAATTTATAAGCAATGGCAAAGCGACAAAGAAAATTGTATTCTATAAAAGAAGAACTTTTGACTAAGTCAAGAGAGGCGATGCTTTGTGCTGTTCAAATTTTCAATAATCCAAATATTGTTTTTAAATCAGAGAGTTTTATTGTTTTAGCCAATATTTCTTGGACTTACTTTTTACACGCCTATTACAAAGAAAAAGGAATTGATTACCGATATTATAAGCAAGGACCAAAAACAAAGAAGTATGATAAAACTTCAAGAGGTGCTTTTAAATTTTGGGAATTGGAAAGATGCTTAAATGATGATGATTGCCCGATAGACAAAGTGCCGAAGGCTAATCTTAAATTCTTAATTGGGTTAAGACACGAAATAGAACATCAAATGACAACTAGAATTGATGACTATTTAAGTGCAAGGTTTCAAGCTTGTTGCCTTAATTATAATCATTACGTGAAAAGTTTATTTGGTGCAGATTATGGCATTGATAAGTATTTATCGTTTTCGCTTCAATTTTCTTCAATCTCTGATGAACACGGAAAACAATTGAATGAGTTTGCTGACTTACCCAAAAGTATTGCTTCCTACATCAATGATTTTGATGAAGCTGTTTCAGAAGAAGATTATAACAATCCGCAGTATTCATATCGTGTTTTGTATGTTCCAAAAACAGCAAACACAAAAGGTCAAGCAGATAAGGTAATTGAATTTATTAAAGCTGACTCTCCAGAAGCAGCAGGCTTAAACAAAGAATATCGAATTATTAGAGATAGAGAAAAACCAAAACATTTGCCAGCTGAAATTATCAAGATATTGAAAGGTAAAGGTTATAAGGGTTTTGGAATGCATCAACATACTCAACTTTGGAAAGCACAAGATGCAAAAAATGAAAATAAAGGCTTTGGTGTTCAGGTTGCAACTACTTGGTATTGGTATGACAACTGGATAAAAGAAGTTGAAAAATATTGTTTAGAACACAAAGCAGAATTAATTAAATGAGGCCAATAACAGAAGATAAAATAGAAACCTTTGCTATTGAAGTGCTTCAATCTATGGGTTGGGAGTATGTTCACGGCTTGGCTATTGCTCCCGGAGCAGAGCAAGCAGAAAGAGAAAACTTTGAGCAAATCGTTTTGGTTGACCGTTTACGCAAATCGGTTGCGGTGCTTAATCCAAACATTCCACACGATGCACTGGAGCAAGCCATACAAAAAGTATTGCGGATTTATTCGCCTGAGTTGTTGCACAACAACGAAACCTTTCACCAACTATTAGTAGAAAAAGTAAAAATACCTTATCAGCAAGACGGCTTTGAACGCAGTTATGAAGTGGCTTTGATGGATTTTGATAATCCGTTGAACAATGAATTTCTTTGTGTCAATCAATATACCATTGTAGAAAAAAACCAAAACAAACGCCCCGATGTATTATTGTTTGTAAATGGTTTGCCGTTGGTAGTTATTGAACTAAAAAATGCGGCAGACGAAAACGCCACAATGCGAAAAGCATTTGACCAATTGCAAACCTACAAATCAACCATTCCAAGTTTATTTACATACAATGCAATATGTATAATATCAGATGGAATGGAATGCAAGGCAGGAAGTGTTTCGGCAGGTTACAGCCGTTTTATGACTTGGAAAACAGCAGACGGTAAAAAAGAAGCATCACGTTTTATCCCACAATTAGAAATTCTATTAAAAGGAATGTTGAACCCTTCAACCCTTTTAGATTTGGTTCGCAATTTCATTGTATTTGAAAAGAGTAAAAAAGAAGATGCAAAAACAGGCATTACACAAATAGAAACCGTTAAGAAATTAGCGGCTTATCATCAGTATTACGCAGTAAACAAAGCGGTTCAATCTTCAATTATTGCATCAGGTATAAACGGAGATAAAAGAGGCGGTGTTGTTTGGCACACACAAGGTTCGGGCAAAAGTTTAAGTATGGTTTTTTATTCGGGCAAACTAATTACTGCACCCGAAATGCAAAACCCCACCATTTTAGTAATTACAGACCGTAATGATTTGGACGACCAGTTGTTTGACACATTTGCAAACTCGAAACAATTATTAAGACAAGAGCCAGTTCAAGCCAAAGACAGAGAGCATTTAAAAGAATTGCTAAAAGTGGCAAGCGGTGGAATTGTGTTTGCCACTATTCAAAAGTTTTTACCCGAGGACCAAAAATCAGTTTATGAGCAACTTTCAGCACGCAAAAATATTGTAGTAATAGCAGACGAAGCACATAGAACACAATACGGTTTTGAAGCATCAATCAAAGAAGTAAAAGACAAGGAAACCAAAGAAAAAATTGGAGAACGTATTGCTTATGGCTTCGCCAAATATATGCGGGATGCTTTACCCAATGCTACTTACATAGGTTTTACAGGAACTCCAATAGAAGGCACAGATGTAAATACTCCACAAGTTTTCGGGCAGTATGTAGATGTATATGATATTTCACAAGCAGTTGCCGATGGTGCAACAGTTCGTATTTATTATGAAAGTCGTTTGGCAAAAGTAAATTTAGACGAAGAGGGCAAACGCCTGATTGAAGAATTTGATAAAGAACTTGAAGAAGACGATGAAATAACAGACCAACAAAAAGCGAAAGCCAAATACACAAAATTAGAAGCAATTGTAGGCAATGAAGAACGCATAAAAAACTTAGCCAAAGACATTGTAACCCATTCGGAACAACGCCAAAAAGTATTTGATGGCAAAGGAATGATTGTAGCAATGAGCCGCAGAATTGCAGCAGATTTATACAAGGAAATTATTGCATTAAGACCCGAATGGCACGATGATGATTTAAGCAAAGGAGCTATAAAAGTTGTAATGACTTCAACAAGTGCAGATGGTCCCGAAATGCAACGCCATAACACAACAAAACAACAGCGTAAAAATTTAGCAGAAAGAATGAAAGACCCTGCCGACCCTTTGCGTTTGGTAATTGTTCGTGATATGTGGCTAACTGGTTTTGATGCTCCTTGTTTGCATACACTCTACATTGACAAACCAATGAGAGGACATAATTTAATGCAAGCCATAGCTAGAGTAAATCGAGTTTTCAAAGATAAACCAGGCGGTTTAATTGTGGACTATTTGGGAATAGCAACGGACTTGAAAAAAGCACTTTCTTTTTATTCTGATGCTGGTGGTAAAGGCGAACCAACTTTAGATTTAGAAAAAGCAATTGAATTGATGAACGAAAAATTTGAAGTAGTTCAACAGTTTTTTAATGAAGAAGCAAAAACACAAAAAGATATAGTTGCCGAAGAACCCGAAGCCTATTACGCAAACAGTTTCAAGTTTAATTACAAGCGTTTTTTCAATGTTGAAGCAAAAGAAAAAATGTCAATTATTCTGCAATCAGAAGAACACATTTTAGGTTTAGAAGATGGCAAAACTCGTTTTATAAGAGAAGTAACTTTATTAAGCCAAGCCTTTGCTTTGTCCATTCCACACCCCAAGGCAATGGAAATCAAAGACGACATTGCATTTTTCCAAGCCGTAAAAGCACGACTTGTAAAATTTGAAGGAACAGGGACAGGCAAATCTGACATTGAAATTGAAACCGCAATCAAACAAATAGTTGATGAAGCATTAAGTTCAGACAAAGTGATGGATATTTTTGAAGCTGCTGGTATGGCAAAACCAGACATTTCAATTTTATCAGACGAATTTCTTTTAGAAGTAAAAGGAATGAAGCATCAAAATTTGGCGTTAGAACTTTTAAAGAAATTACTGAATGACGAAATAAAAACACGTTCCAAAACCAATTTGGTAAAGAGTAAAAAACTTTTGGAAATGCTGGAGGGTGCAATAAAACGCTACCAAAATAACTTGCTGACAACGGCAGAAATTATTCAAGAACTAATCAACATTGCAAAGGAAATTAAAGAAGCCGACAAAGAGGGTGAACGACTTGGATTGACAAAAGACGAAGTTGCTTTTTACAATGCTTTAGAAGTAAACGACAGTGCAGTTATGGTTTTGGGTGACGACCAACTCAAAGAAATTGCTAGAGAAATTACAGACAAAGTAAGAGCCAACGCAACTATTGACTGGACAATAAGAGAAAGTGCAAGAGCAAGGCTAATGGTTATCGTAAAGCGAACATTGACAAAGTGGGGTTATCCGCCAGACAAACAAGCCAAAGCAATTGAGACAGTTTTAAAACAAGCAGAACTAATGGCAGACTTCTTTACAAAGGACTAAGCCAACCCATTTGGTGGCACATTTGTATTTTTTTTCAACGCACAGACCAACGCTAAAAAAATCCAAAAGAGCCACCAAGCCAACGCACAACCACACAACAAACAATGAACGAAACAACCACGACAGACAGAACGCCAGCACCTAACAGCACCTACCCAAAAGGCGGGGTTTCGTGTTCCAAAGACAGTTTTGTGGTTAATCAAACATTAGTTTTTTAAATCAAGTTTTGTGGTAAAAGTCCCGCCCTTCGGGTAGCTGCAAAACGTTGTAAGCAAGCCTAAAGAACGACTGTACTCCGAAAAAACAGACTTCTGAAAATCGAACTTTGACATCTTTACAAAAACTTACGGACTGACTTTAGCGACACACCGACCGCCCCGATTGTTTTAAAAATTTTCCCACCGCACTTTTAAAAAATAATTTTAGCCAACCGCACATTGGCACATTTGCAAAACCGCACAAGCCGACACACGACCCAAGTTTTGCAAAAGAGCCAATTTCCCAACGCTCAAAAAAAAGAATAAAAATTTAATTCACTTTCAAAAAAGTGTTTTATATTTGTCAAATATTGACAAGTCTAAATTAACAAGTCGAATGAGAACCAGTTTTGGAGAATATATCAGGAAATTAAGGACAGAGAACGGAATGACTTTGACACAGTTAGCCGCTCAACTGGAATTGGACTCAGCTAATTTGAGCAAGATTGAGAACGGAAAGAGAGAGTTTGACGAAAAACGACTTGAAAAACTTGCAACTGTTTTCAGTTTAAAACTTGACGACATTAAGACAGAATTTTTCAGCGACCTTTTCGCCAAAAAGATTTACGAAAATAATTGCTCAATGGAAACGCTGATGGTGGCAGAGGAAAAAGTAAACTACCTAAAAAGCAAGAATGTAAAACAAGGAGAAATAAAGTTTAACACGAATGAGTAAAGTGAGACCGACAGTTATAGATTTATTTTGTGGTTGCGGAGGACTTTCGTATGGCTTTATTGAGGCTGGTTATGACGTTGTACTTGGTATTGACCATTGGCAAGATGCCATAAAAACCTTTGAACACAATCACAAAGGTTCAACAGGTTTAGTTGCAGACTTATTTAACGAAACACCAAAAGAAATAAGCAAAAAGACAGGAATAAAAAAAGCTGATATAATTATTGGAGGTCCACCTTGTCAAGGTTTTTCTATCGCTGGAAAAAGAATTGTAGATGACGAAAGAAACAAACTCTATAAATCATTCGTAGGCTTTGTGGAATTTTACAAACCGCAAGTTTTCTTAATGGAAAACGTACCAAATATTGTTTCAATGGGCAAAGGTGTTGTTAAAGACAACATCATTGAAGATTTTGAAAGATTGGGTTATAATGTAGTTTACAAAGTGCTTTTAGCTTCGGAATTTGGCGTTCCACAAAACAGAAGAAGAGCCTTTTTTATTGGAACAAAAGGAAAAGAGGTTTTCAAATTTCCTGAAATAAAAAATCCTGAATTTGTTTCATCTAGTGAAGCAATTTCTGATTTACCCGAAAAATCAATTTCAGACGGAGCGAAATATACACTAAATGCAAAATCTGAATTTCAAGAAAAAATTCGTGAAGGTTCTAAAGGTTTGTTTAATCACGAAATTACAAACCACAATGACCAAACGATTGAAATTATTGCTATGGTTCCAGATGGTGGTAATTACAAAAACTTACCCGAACATCTTCACAAAACAAGAAATGTCAATATAGCTTGGACAAGATTAAACAGCAAAAAGCCAAGCTTCACAATAGACACTGGACACAGACACCACTTTCATTACAAATTTAATCGTGTACCGACAGTGAGAGAAAGTGCAAGAATTCAATCTTTTCCTGACACTTTCATTTTTTTAGGTAGCAAAACAAGTCAATATAAACAAGTTGGTAACGCTGTTCCTCCCCTATTGGCAGAGGTTTTAGCAAAATCATTGAAAAAATATTTATGAGTAAACAACAGAAATATAAAATTCCTGACGAATACTTTTTTCGTTTGCATCACGTAAGACCACGTTTCAAAAATGATGTGGAAGAAGTTTTACTTTATGTGGCAACCTCTATTTCTGAAATGGAAATATTGCCCGAAAAAGAGTTTAATGCAGTTTTAAATAATGTGCTTTTTGGGTTTAAGAAAAATGCTTCCTCGACTCAAAAGACTATTGATAATTGGAGAACTGAAATTTCAGCCCTTTTTGCTTTCATACAAGAAGAAAATAAACATCTTCAACCAAGCAAGATGGCTATTAGACTTGCGAACAATCAATATTTGGATGAATTTTTTAATTATTTCCTTTACTCTTTCCAATATCCTGGAGGGCATATTAAAGCCCACAACATTATTAAGCAAATTGAAGCAGGCGTAAAATTTAAACCTTGCAATTTTATTTTGCAGTTATTAATTGAAGGCGAAAAACTCACAGGCAAACCATTTAGCATTACCGCAGAGGAATTAACTCAATGTGCTTACTTTGATTTGAGAGTTACACGAGACGGAAAACATCCAAAAGATGTTGCTAAAATGATCCTCAAACACAGAGCTGATAAAATTGAATATGACCACCATTATGACCAATTAATAAACGAAAAAACGGGAGCATATCCTTCAAATGGTGATGTTTGCAGATATGCAGGTGATATTTTGGATTATATGGTTTTAGCAAACCTTCTGCAACACAAAGGAACTGGTTATTACTACTACATAAATACCGAAAACAAAGAAGCGATTGATTATCATTTGAGAAATGCCGTTTGGTTTAACCAATACGACAGATTTTATACACAACAAGAAATTTCAAATTCTGAAATTTCAGCAGTTGAAGAAACTTGGTTTTCTTTTGTTAATCAGTTTGATGGTATAGAAGCCTTTGCTCCACACCTTGACCAAGCAGAGCAAGAGAATATTTCTGCACTAATTCAAGAATATTATTCTCGAATGACTGGCGATAGAAAAGTGCCTACAAAAATCATTGGAGACTATGGAGAAAGTTTGATTTTGGCTCACGAATATTTGAGAACTAAAGAAAAATCAAACAGACAACATTTAATAAATAAAATCCCTACTCCGCTTGGGGTTGGTTACGATATTCAAAGCATTGAATTAGAAAAAAAGAAACGCTATATCGAAGTAAAAACCACAAAATCACGAAAAGCAATAAACAACAATCGCTTTAAACTGACACCAAACGAATGGGACACAGCCGAAACAATGGGCGATAATTATTTCATTTATTACTTGGTAGTAAATGATGATACCAAAAACATATTTATGATTCAAAACCCTGTTAAACAATATGAACAAGGGAATTTGAAAGTTGATAAAAATTTAGTTGTTGAATTTTCTAAAACATCAGGAGAATGGGAAAAGCTATTAGAAATAAGAAACTAAAAGTAACTTCATTATTCTGCGGATGCGGAGGAATGGACTTAGGCATACAAGGAAACTTTAATTTTCTTGATAAGCATTTTGAAGAATTGCCGTATGAAGTTGTTTATGCAGCCGATAATGACAGTTATGCAACCGCCATTTATAACAGCAATTTTGAGCATAAATGTGAAACCAAAGATGTTAGAGATATTGAACCGAGTAAAATTCCTGACCACGATATTTTAATTGGTGGTTTTCCTTGTCAATCATTTTCAATAAGTGCACAAAATCCGCCAAGGCTTGGCTATAAAGACGATAGAGGAAAACTGTTTTTTGAAATGGTTAATGTTTTAAAAGAAAAAAAACCTCGTTTTTTCATTGGCGAAAATGTAAAAGGTCTTTTATCAGCAAACAAAGGACAGGCATTTCCAATGATTGTAAAAGAATTTGAGAAAGCAGGATATTACATTCATCATAAACTTTTAAATGCTTCTGAATTTGGTGTGCCACAAAAAAGAGAAAGAGTATTTATTATTGGTTTCAGAGAGTTTGATGATTATTTCAATTTTCGTTTTCCACAACCCAAGACACTCAATGGCTCAAAAGTTAAACTAAAACAAGTGATTGACCCACAAGCAGACCTTGACGATAAATGGTTTTTCAGTCAGAGAGCAGTTGATGGAATGCTTCGTGTTCGTGAAAAAATGAATAAAGGCAGAGTTCAGGACTTAGACCAACCTTGTAATACCATTAGTTCGCATTTGGCAAAAGTAAGTTTAAACGGAACAGACCCTGTTTTGATGGTTGACGGAAAATACAGAAGATTTACACCGAGAGAGGCTGCAAATATTCAATCATTCCCCGAATCTTTTAATTTAGATGTAGTTTCAGAAAACAGACAATACCGAGCAATCGGAAACGCAGTTCCACCAGTTTTGATGTGGCACGTTGCAAATGCTTTAGTGAAATGTTGTTCGGTTGAACAACCTAAAGAAGTAAAAGAGAAAAAAGAAGAACTTGTATAAAGTATGATTACTAAAATAAATAAGATAAAAGATTTTGGCGTTTTAAAAAACTTCAATGGAAGTACTTTGCCCGAATTTAAAACCTTTAATCTTGTTTACGGTTGGAACTATTCAGGAAAAACAACACTATCAAGAGTTTTCAGGTGTTTAGAAAAAGGTAAGTTACACGATGATTATTTGACTGCAACTTTTGAAACGGAAAATGCAGCTGCAAAATATGATAACACATTCGCAGTAAAGCCAAACATTCGTGTTTTCAATTCCGATTTCGTTAAAGAGAATTTAAAATGGGATGCCGACAATTACGAACCCATTTTTTTACTTGGTGCTGAAAACATAGAACTGCAAGCCGAACTAAAGCAAAAAGAAACTGACTTAGCAACAGTCGAAACAGAACTTGCAGAAGACAAAAGACTAAGAACGGAAAAACAAAACCGAATAAACGGAGCAGTTACAAACAAAGCAAGAAACATTGGCACTTTATTAAGTATCAGACCTTTTGATAGTCGACACTTCTTACCAATCGTAGAAAAAGTAAAAACGGCAGTTGCAACTTATACTCTTTCGCAAGCCGATTTTGATAAATATAAAGCACAAGCAATTTCTAATGAACAAAAACCGCCAATCGGAGAAATAACTATTTCAATTGCAGATTTGGCAACACTTAAAACAGAAGCAGAAACCATTTTACAAAGACAAGCCACATCTGACAATAAAATTCAAAAACTATTGGACAGCAAACCAATTAGCGACTGGGTTGAAACAGGTAAAAGTTTACACGAAGGGAAAACGGATTGTGAATTTTGCGGAAATACATTACCAACCGATTTATTAGCGAAGTTGAACGAGCATTTTTCAAAAGATTATGATTTATTGAAGGCAGATATTGAAGCAAAACTAATAACATTAACTGAATCAAAAATAATCCTGACCACTCCTTTACCAACTGAAACGGCATTTTACACAGACATACTTCCTGACTTCAGAGCAAGGAAACCACTACTTGAAACTGAAATAACCAATTTCAACAATTCAATTGCATCTTTGATTAAAGACTTGGAAGGTAAAAAGGACAAGCCTTTCGACAGACTTAATGTTACAGCATTTTCTGATAACAAAACATCACTTGAAACAGCATTAACAAATTTCAATGAAGTAATTAAAACAAACGACCAAAGGTCAGCAGGTTTTACAACAGAAAAAAATACAGCCATTGAAAAACTGAAAGAACATTTTGCCGCTGATTTTGAAACAACTGAAACCTATTCGGCAATTCAAACACAACTTACAAATGAACAAACTGCAATTGATGCCAAAGGCTTAACAATCGCAGGGCAAAAGCAAGCAATCACATTAATCAAGTCGCAACTTGACGAAACAGTTAAAGGAGCAGGAGTTGTAAATGATTACCTAAAAATATTTTTCGGCAAAGACGATATTCAAATTACCCCGACCACAGACAAAAAGTTCCAACTTTTAAGAGGAACAGATGTAGCCAAAAATTTGAGTGAAGGAGAAAAAACCGCAATTGCATTTGCCTACTTCACAGCAAAACTCGAAGAACAAAATAACAAAATAGCTGACACGATAATTTATATTGACGACCCAATTTCCAGTTTAGACTCAAACCACTTATTCAATATCTATTCTTTTATTAAAAACACTTTTTACGAGTTTAAAATAGACCCAGCAACAAATAAAGGTTCACATACAGCTAAATGTAAACAACTATTTATTTCAACACATAATTTTGACTTTCACAATTTAGTATTTGACTGGTTCAAAGGACTAAAAAAGGAAAACCAAGCCTATTGGATTATTGAAAGACATAAAAATTCTTATAAAGATGAATCTGTAATAAAACAAAATGGAAATTTATTGACTTCATTCAATTCTGAATACGCTTATTTATTTTCATTACTTCATAACTTCCAAACAAATCCAATTGACACGTATGAGTTTTTGTATCACTTACCAAACGTAGCAAGACGATTTGTTGAGACTTTTCTGAATTTTAAATATTTAGAAAGAAAGGGAATTGACGAAAGCATAATTAAGTTAATCTCAAACCCTGTTGAGTGTGAAAGAGTAAGAAAGTTTATGCACTATTATAGTCACAGCTTGACAACAGACAAATTTATGAAGTTTGCCGACCTTGCTGAATGCCAAGCAGTAGTTGACATCATAATAAATTCAGTAGATAATTTAGACCCAATACATTTGACATCATTAAAAACAACTGTAACAACAACATAGCAACCGCACAGGTGTAAGCACATTTGCAATTCGCACAAGCCATCGCTCAGACCAAAAATTGCAAAAGAGCTTCCACCTTTGCCACCCGAAGGAAAAATTATTTTTTAAAATCCCTTCCCTCTAAAATTTTAAAAACAGCAAACACACAAGCCAAGCAGACAGAAAACAAAAAATGACGGAAAAAGCACAGAAATACAACGACTTGACACAGATGGTAGACAGAAGGCCAGCTTACAACAGCACCTATAAGAAATTGGCGGCTCAGTGGTTAAATGAAGTTCAGTTTTCTAATCAAACTTTAGTGCAGGTTGACAGTTTTGTGCTTCGAAATCGCCAACTTCTTATAGCTGCAAAACGTTAGCACTCACCCTAAAAGACCGACACGGCCGACAATAAACCGATAGAAACGGAAGACGAAAATGTCAACGCTTCGCAAAATTAAAAGAGGTGTTTTGCCGACGCACTTGCCAAAACAAAAACACCACATTTAATTTTGCCAAACTACACCCAAAGCCCACCCACCACCCAATAATTTGAATGACTTTTTGAACTTTGTTAGACAGATTAAATATTTAACCTTACATTTGACCAATTGAAACAAGTCTAATATGAACAACCAGAGAACATTTGGGCAAACCATTAGAAATTACAGAGAAGCAAAAGGCTTATTGTTAAGACAATTAGCAGCAGCTCTAGAAGTTGACACAGCTTTTATAAGTAAGATGGAACGAGACGAGAAACAAGCTAGCCGAGTGCATGTTGAACGGTTGGCAACCGTTTTAAAAGTAGCAAATGATGAACTATTAACAATTTGGTTATCAGACAAATTATTGAACACATTAGAACATGAGCCTTCGGCATATAATGCTTTGAAGCTCACAGAAAAAAGATTAAAATCAAAAGCACTTTAAAAAATATGCCTGACTTTAAATTTTCATTACCGCCTATTACATCGTTATATCCCGACCAACAGTTGGCATATAATCCTCGACAACCAATTTTAGTAACTGGTGGTCCAGGCAGTGGCAAGACTGTTGTAACAATCTTTCGTTTTTTACGACCTGTTAGAGAAAACAAAGACATACTGCTATTCACCTTCAATCGCACTTTAATTTATTCCATTAGAGGAACTCTCAGAGAAAGAGCAGAAGAACTTTTTGGAAATTTGGACGAAAACCAAATAGACACAATTGTTGAAAACAAACTAGCTACTTTTTTTAAATGGCATTCGGATAATATTGGTTTCTTCAATCCGCAAGTTAGTGAAGATGTTTGCGGAACAAATTTTCAAAACTTTATTACAAACCAAAGAAGAAACATAAAATATGCTGAATTATTTTTTGATGAGGGGCAAGACTTGCCACCTTCGATTTATGCTAACGCTTTTAAGTTGGCTATTTCCGTTTCCGTAGGTGCTGACAAAGCTCAGAATTATCAAGGACATTATCCACCTGATGCTGTGGAAGATGTTATTAATTCCAAGCTAAACGCACAGACACCAACAACATGGGCATATTTAGGAGGCAATTTTAGAAACACTAAAGAAATATTTTCATTGGCAAAAAAGTTTGTTCCAAATGATTTAAGAGTACAGGGAATGGACACATCACGATTGCGAAGTGGGAATAACCCAGAAATTGAAATTGGATTCAACACTGCAAAACAATTTGAGTATATCAAACAAATCATAGAGAGGAATCCCAATAGCAATATTGGAATATTAGTGCATTTTGGAAATAAGGTCATTGACATAAAAAACTACTTGGAAACACAAGGTTATTCATGTGGAGAAAATGCTACACCGGACAAATCCTTTTCCTATTACAAAAGTGGGATGAACAATATTGATGAGAGTATTATGATGAGAAGACTGAAAACTCCATTTGTTACAACTTTTGATTCTTGCAAAGGATTAGAATTTGATATTGTTATTATGCCATTTTTTGAACAATCTGATTGGGCTATGAATAACAATAATAACGATGGAAGACCTTATGCAACAAGAAACCATTATTATGTTGCTGTAACAAGAGCTAAGAACGACATTTTCATTTTGTGCGACAGCAAACCAAATGTTCTAAGTTTCTATTCAGCTCCTCAGAATAATGCATCAGATGAATTACCATTTTAAAAATTACTATCATGCCAGAAAAAGATAAAAAAACAGCAAAGACTACTTCAAAAAAAGCAGCAAAGAAAACAGTAATTGAAGAAAATAAATTATTCTTTGAAGATACCTCATTAGTGAATGAACCATTAATAACAAAGGATTCTGAACATAAATCAATAGAAATTGAATTGGAAATAACGAATCCAATTAACAGTGAAAAATCTATACAAATAAATGAGGATTTAGATTCGCAAGAATTGAAATCTAAAGACCCAATCACTAGCTTTTCACCCTTCGATTTTAAAAAACCTTTATACATTGAAATACATAGAGGAAACATATTCCACTATTTTGCATCAGGGTTAATAACTCCTTCTAAATACATTTCTAACAGGGCATTTCCAGATTTACAATCTATTCAAAATGACGCTTTATTAGTAGGAAACGGTTGCTCAAATTCAGAGAGTGAGGATTTAGTTTTATTGGAAATCCAAATTTCCGAATCAGAGAAAAACGCGTTTGTTGTATCAGATAATTTTGCATTTCTCTTTCAACCATTACCAACAAGTAGAATTAAAAATATTTACGTAACAAATGAAAGTGTAAGGAGCACTATTTTAAGTGATTCATTAGTGTTTGATGGTGGATATATTCCCGAAAATTTAATAAAGGTGGTTTTACCTATTAAAGTTGAAAAGAACAAGTATGATACCTCCGAAAATACTGTATTAGATAAATTAGATTACACTACAAAGGTTAATAAATTTGATAGAACTCTTGGCTTGCTTGCTTTTATAAGGAATTACAATTTACTGTTATCTGATAAAACAAATTCATATAAAACTCTACCCAATCATTTCTTCTACGCTGTTCAAGCTATTGACAGCTCATTTGGTGCAGATTTAGTTCCTAATAACATCATTTCAGAATTCTATTCATGGCTATTTAACGACAACTGCCCACAAGACAAGCAACTATTAAAATGGCTTTTTGAACGCCTTTATGTTTTCAATAATTTCAATGATTCCGATACTAAAGAATTTGAATCAATTTTTAATCGAAATTCAAATGATTTGGAAAATGAAAAAACTATACGACAAGTGTTCTTTGGTTTAACAAAAAACATGGAAAGGAAAAGTGTTTTAGAAACCATAGAATCTATTAAATCTAAATCAGCATTGCCTCTATATTTGTTTTCGTTTTTACGAAATTATGCAAACTTAAATAGTATTGAAATTGCAAGACGTGATATAACTAGTGTGTATTCTCCACAATATGGCGAATATGCTTTTGCTTTATTAGGTTATTTTATAGGTTACAAAAACCTAAGAAATTCGGACGAAAGAATTAGCAATACAAATTCCATATTAAAGCTTTTAGGAAATGTTCCAGCTAAGCCACCAATTAAGTTTCAGCTTGCAACAGAATTTGATTATTTAATAATAGAATTAGTATTCAACCATTCATTTTATGGAAAATCAAGTCCAATAAATCTGAGCAGTCTTTCTATTGAAAATATTTCAACTGAAAAAAAATCAATTAACAGCTTAGAAAATTCTGAATATCGTATTAGAGAAACCCTATTGCATGGTAAATTGTATCAAACTGTTTCTCCATCCGACCCCTTAGCAGACATACTCCCATTGTTGAGTAAATTACCAAAAGACATTCCTTTGCTTTCTGAATTTGGTTGGTATTGCTATAAATTAGGTATTAAAATGAAGCCTTTTAGTCTTAGCGATGTTGACTTTTCTATTAAATCAATTTTAAAAATTGTTGGTTACTCTAAGGACGATTTGATATTTTTTATTGAATCCAACAGAAAGAGAATTGATGTTGAGGAATTAAAAACCCGAATTAACTTATCTCAAAAAAGCAAAGAACTATAATGACGATAATTCAATTTAATAGTAAAATACTTCAATTTAGCGAAGCTGAAATTATTGCTCTCATTTCTGAAAACAGAAAGGAGCTAAAGCTTCTTTTTATAAATCTGAATATAGACCATGACAACACAGAATTATTAGGACAAATACTTGTTCATCTTTCAGCATTAGAATTAACTGATGAGGGCAAACAATCCGAAGAGATTCAATTTTTGTTCACAGAATTAGCTTTTTATTTTAAACGTAATAACAATCACGGATTTGTTGTTTATGCCCTGCAGGTTATTAGTGATAGCGTATTAAAAAATCGACTAAATGCTTGGATACAGATAAAACAATATACAGCAATAAATTCAAACACAACAAGATTCAGAGAATATTTACAAAAATTATCTACTGCAATAAGTGATGGTATAGAAGATTACGAAAACGAAGTGCTTCGTGATTTGAATGAGTATTATAGATATGCAGTTGATTTGTTTAACAAGAACAACGAACATACTTTACTTGAACAATTCAACAATCTATTTGAAAGCGAAGAGCTTCAAAATGATTTCCCCATTCTTAAATATTATGCCGAAAATAAATTTCAGTTTGCAGATGGAATTGAAATAAATGAACTAACAGATAAAATATTTCAACCTTCTCTATTTACTGAAAACCTTTTCAATGAAAAATTTTGGAATTATATTCGTTACCATAACAAAACAAATTGGTATGAAATACTTTTGGGCTACGATAGTTACACAATCCGTTCTCAAATAATAAATTTCGGGCAAACAAATTTTGACAACGGTTACAAGGAATTAAAACCCTCGGATGTAGTAAAACTGTATTCCTATTTTAACATGAGGAAACATTACTATTCCAGTTTAAGTTTGTTTGAAAGATTTGAACCACTTAAAAAGCTATACCAAGCGAATGGTATAATTAAATTTATTGACATTGGTTGCGGTCCTGCCACTAGTGGTATTGCACTTACAGATTATCTGAACTCAATTACAAATACACCTATTTCCTTTGACTATTTTGGTGTTGACTATTATAAATCAATGAGGGACGAAGCAAAATATTTCATGGATAATTTAACTTACAAACCTGCTTTGCACGAAGAGTATTTCAAAAACCTTAATGACTTTAATTTTGATTGGCTTTTAAATGCAAACAGCATTTTTGTAAATGCTTGCTATTTATTTGCAAGTGATTCGTTAAATGAAATTGAGTTAGCTGAATCAATCCTAAATATCAAGAAAGCAAAACCAGATGTTCCTTTTTATTTTCTATTTCAGAACACTACAAACACATTGAAAAATAAAAAATACTATCAATTCAAAAAACAGTTTTCAAATAGTGAAGTTCTTTTGAGTGAAAATGCTACTATTAAGTATAATAATAAAAGGAATTCATTTTATAAGCCTGAATCCGAAACAACCTTTTTTGAAATATTAAAAATCAATTAGCCATGTATGATTTATTTAACCAAGACACAAATATTATAACTCACAACGAGAAGAATAATATCAAGATAATGAACGACATTAAAGCAATTAGCGGATTGACCTATATTCCTAACTTCATTGACAAATTAGAAGTAAAATTCTTTATTGATGCAATAAATTCTGAACCGTGGCTATCTGACATAAAACGCAGAGTACAACACTATGGCTATAAATATGATTATAAAGCAAGGTCAATAGACTATTCAATGTTCATTGGCCAATTACCTAGTTGGGCTATGACTATGGCTCAGCGACTATTTGATGAAAAGCATATAAGCGAATTGCCCGACCAGCTAATAATAAACGAATACGAACCTGGCCAAGGTATTGCAAATCATGTTGACTGTGAACCATGCTTTGGCGACACGATTATTTCAATTAGTTTAGGCTCATCTTGTGTTATGGACTTTATCAATCTTCGGACAAAACAGAAAGTTGAAGTGATGCTTGAATCAGGTAGTCTTGTGGTTCTTAGTGGAGAAGCAAGACACAAATGGACACATGGAATTGCGCAACGTAAAACGGACAACTTTAACGGTGTAAAAACTAATAGAAGATTAAGAACATCTATGACATTTAGAAAAGTAACATTGAAATAAAGCCAACACATTTGGTGGCACATTTGCAGTTTTTCCAGCCGCACAAAGCCAAACAAAAACAGCAAAAGAGCCACCAAGCCAACGCACCAAGCGAGACACTAAATGACAACGAACAACCACGACAGAAAAGAAGGGCGAAGTGCTAACAGCGGTTTTGCAAAAAAGCGGTTTCAGTGGTTAATTGAACATTCTACCTCGCATCAACTTTTGTGCTATGTTGACAGTTTTGAGCTCCGAAATCCGCTTCTTCGCAAAACCGCAAACCGTTAGCAAACATGCAAGATGACTGACGGGAACGAAAATACTACTTGGGAAAACCAATGCCAACGCTCAAAGCAACAGTTTGGCAAGCTCTTACACACAGGCAAACGCTTCGCTTGCCAAACACTTG
>Ga0214921_10004266_pt1 | contig 21164 bp, 21 predicted proteins | sample LL1505_MetaG_FD_177992 | JGI IMG/M metagenome (GOLD analysis project Ga0214921, IMG submission 177992) | Freshwater microbial communities from Lake Lanier, Atlanta, Georgia, United States - LL-1505 | ecosystem: Environmental > Aquatic > Freshwater > Lake | place: USA: Georgia | collected...
CCGCTTACAAAATTCTCCGTCCGCTCTACGGCAAAGTCACCCCAAGATGCCTCGCCTCGTTTTCAATTCCGGATGGTTCCGATGGACTGCTCTGGCTCCAAGAGATTACGCCCGCCCGCTCCGGAGATCAGATCACCGGACTTTCGTGGAGGGAACTCGCCGCCACCACCCGATCCATCGGCACGGTTCATGCCAGATTTTGGAATGCCCAAAAGCCTTCACAAATCCACCGTTTGCCGTTGCACCGGTACAACCTTGCCCACGAAACCAAAACCCACCTGCGGGCCTTCCAAAAAGATTGCCTCTCGCTTCTCCGTCCCGCAGATGAAAAAGTTTTACCCGTGGCTCTGGCGGCGATTTCCCGCGCACTTCGTCAATGCAAAGCACGTCCCTTCACCCTCCTGCATGGTGATCTTCGGGCCGACAACCTTCTCTTCTCCAAAGGTCGAACCTGGATCGTCGATTGGCAGATCGCCGCCTGGGGATTGGGAGCTTTTGATCTGGCCCGGGTCATCGGGGGAAGCACCGCAGGTCCCCTAACCCTTGCGGATCAAAGGAAACTGGTGGAAATCTGGCATCACACCCTTCAACAAGGTGGAGTCCGTGGATACTCGACCGAAGAGGCTTGGCAAGACTATCGGACGGGGGTGGCCCTGACCCTTTCGATCCCCATTACCAATGGGCCTACCCTGACTCATCTCTCCCCACGCGGACGAGAAATTGCCCGCTTGATGATTCGTCGTTTTTTTCGAAATGGGCGGGAGCTCGGGCTGCTCTAGGCTTTTAAAAGAAAGCGCGCCGCCTCGTTCACATCCTTGTCCCCACGACCAGAGAGATTCACCAAGAGGATCTGATCCTTTTCCATTTTGGGAGCCTCTTTGATGGCAAAGGCCACCGCATGCGCCGTCTCCAAGGCCGGTAAAATTCCCTCGATTTTTCCCAAGACCGAAAACGCATTCAGCGCCTCGTCATCCGTGGCATAGGTATATTCCGCCCGACCGATATCCCTTAAATGGCAGTGTTCGGGCCCCACGGCGGCATAGTCGAGTCCGGCTGAAACCGAATGGGTGAGCTCGATCTGCCCATCGGCGTTTTGCAGCAGAAACGACTTGGATCCCTGCAACACACCCAATTTTCCACCCTGAAATCGCGCGGCATGCCTGCCCGGCTTGATCCCCTCCCCGCCGGCCTCCACTCCCACGAGTCGAACCTTCTCATCATGCAAAAAAGCGTAAAAGAGCCCGATCGCATTACTGCCACCACCCACACACGCACAGATCACTTCGGGAAGTTTTTCCTCCCGCTCCATCAGCTGGGCCCGGGCCTCCTCACCCATCACCTTGTGAAACTCCCGCACGATGTAGGGGTAAGGATGGGCCCCATAGGCCGTACCAAGCACATAATGGGTGGTCCGCACATTCGTCACCCAATCGCGCATCGCCTCGTTCACCGCCTCCTTCAGCGTTTTCTGCCCGGCCGTCACGCCAACCACCTTCGCACCCAGCAACCTCATCCGCGTCACATTCAGCGCCTGTCGCCTCATATCCTCTTCGCCCATGTAAATGATGCACTCCATGCCGTAGCGGGCTGCCATCGTGGCGGTGGCCACTCCGTGCTGCCCCGCTCCCGTCTCCGCAATGATCCGTTTTTTTCCCATCCGCCGAGCTAGGATTACCTGCCCAAGCGCATTGTTGATCTTGTGGGCCCCGGTATGGAGAAGATCCTCACGCTTCAGATAGATTTTTGCTCCCCCACAATGCTGGGTGAGTCGCTCGGCAAAATAAAGAGGTGTCGGCCGGCCGGTAAAATCCCGCCTCATTTCCTTGAGCTCATGCTGGAAGGCCGGATCTTTTTGCGCCTTGGCAAACTCCGCTGCCAACTCCTCGAGAGGCGCCACGAGGGTTTCCGGCACATAGCGCCCCCCATACTCCCCGAAATGCCCCGAGGCATCCGGCATGGGAACGGAGTCCGTTTTGCGATTCATGGAATGACTCTACCCCAAAACTGCGCCCGAAGAAACCCTCTCCCTTTCCGCACCATACAGGAAGGCTACGCTTTCAGCTGCTTCAAGGCCTTCGCTGGATCCCCGTCTCGCATCAGGGATTCCCCGATCAGGAAACAGTGGATCCCCTGCTCCACCACATATTTCACGTCCTCTTTTGTCCGAATCCCACTTTCACTGATCCCCAGACAATCCGCCGGAATTTCCGGAGCCAACTCCTCCGTCGTCTTCAGGTTGACCTCAAAGGAATGCAGATTCCGGTTATTGATCCCGATGATATCCGCCTCTATTTCCAAGGCCCGATCCATCTCCCGCAAATCATGCACCTCCACCAGGACATCGGACTGCAACGTCCGACCCAATTCATACAACCTCTTCAGCTCCTCATCGGTCAAAGCCGCCACAATGAGCAGAAAAGCATCTGCCCCTGAGGCCACGCTCTCATAAACCTGCGCCTCGGTCAGGATAAAGTCTTTTCGTAAAACCGGTACTTTCACCTCCGATCTCACCTTCAACAGGTCATCCAAACAACCCTTGAAATATTCGTGGTCCGTCAGGACCGAAATCGCCCCCGCCCCGCCTTTTTCATAAAGTTTAGCCTGCGCCACGGGATCGTAATTTCCCGCAATCGTTCCCGCCGTGGGGGAAGCGGCCTTACATTCCGCAACCACCGTAATTGCCCCCGGTTGATCCAGATTTCTCCGGAATCCCCGGAACTCATCCCTCTGCAGTGCCTGCCGACGGAATTCGGATTTCCTTCCCTCGATGGCAGCGGCCTCCTTCCGTTTGTTCGCCAGGATTGCGGACAGTTTGTCGCTCCCCTTGTTCATTCTTCATCCTCCTCGATCGGGCCAGAACGTTTTTTGCCTTTGAGAAAGGCATTCAAAAAAGGGTCGATCTGACCGTCCAAAACCGCTTGGGTGTCACTGGTCTGTTCCCCGGTCCTCAGGTCCTTGACCATCTGGTAAGGCTGCAACACATAGGAACGGATCTGGTGCCCCCATCCGATCTGCCCCTTAGCGGCATAGTTCTGCTCCTGCTCCGCCCTCTTTTTGTCCAACTCCACCTGACGGATACGGGCCGCCAATACTTTCATGGCCGTCGCGCGGTTCTTGATCTGGGATCGTTCATTTTGGCAGGTCACCACCAGGCCAGTGGGAAAGTGCGTGATGCGGACGGCGGAATCTGTCGTGTTCACCCCCTGCCCTCCATGCCCCCCGGCACGGAACACATCCACCCGGATATCTTTTTCCGGAATTTCGATCTCCTGCTCCTCATCGGGCTCCGGAACGATTTCCGCCGAGGCAAAGGAGGTTTGCCGTTTCCCCTGCGAGTTAAAGGGGGAAATTCGAACCAGCCGATGGACGCCCCGGTCCGCCTTGAGGTAGCCGTAGGCATTTTCCCCAATGATGCGAAGCATGACGTTTTTGATTCCAGCCTCTTCGCCGGAAAGTATGTCCAGCACCTCCACTTTGTATCCCCGCCGCTCGGCCCATCTTTGGTACATCCTCATCAGGATGTTGGCCCAGTCACAAGCCTCCGTCCCCCCCGCGCCCGCATTCAGGCTCAGAATGGCATTTCGTCGGTCATCCGGTTGAGAAAGAATGAATTGCACCTCGGTCTGATCCAACATCTCCAGAGCTTGGGCCACTTCCTTGGTGTATTCGGCCAAGGCGGCCGGACTGCCATCCTCCTCCGCCAACTCCTGATGGACAGGAAGGTCAGAGATTTTTCTCTCCAGATCCTTCATTTGTTCCAGCTTCTTACGAATCGAGTTGGCTTCAGCGGCAACCTTTTGCGCTTTGGTCGAGTCGTTCCAAAAATCAGGCGCTGACATGCGCCCTTCCAGATCCTTCAGCTGGGCTTCAAGTTTGGCCGGGTCAAAGAAACCTCCGTAATTCCCGCAAGCGGGAATCCACGGAGGCGAGATCGATCGTTTCTACCGGCAGACTCATGACCAAAGATCTTGCCCTGCCTCCAAGTCACGCTCAAGCGACATCCCGCAACCGAATCAACCCCATCAGGACGAACCCGCCCGAGAGCCAAACCACCCAGTTCCCCCAACGAGTATAAAAGGTCGCCTTGGCCTCCGATATTTCTATCTCCCCCAAGATAAATCCAGGCTCCCGAACTGAACCTGTATCCGCATCCCTTAACTCCGATAGGATGACCCCTTTTGGGCTGACTAGGGCGGTAACCCCGTCATTGGTGGCCCGGAGCAGAGGTAGGCGAGCCTCGATCGCCCGCAACCGGGCGTTTTCCAGATGCTGGCGGGACCCGGCGGAATTCCCAAACCAGGCATCATTGGTCAGGTTAACTAAAAGATGAGGTAGTTTTTCCGCCGCCCGGCGCACGACCTCAGGCACGGAATCCTCAAAACATATCAAGGGCGCAATTTTTATCCCGTTTCCCTCCAATTCCAGAATTCCGGTCGATCGGCCGGCCGTCAGATCTCCACCGGGTGGAACCAGCTTGCGCAACCAGGGAAAAATCCCGGCCAAGGGAACATATTCCCCCATGATCACGAGATGATTTTTGTCATAGACGGAGGGAGATCGTCCTTCGGGCCCGGTAAATAAAATGGCCGAATTAAAAGTTTCAGGTCCACGGATGTCCAAAGAGCCCGTCAGCAAGGAATGGGCCCCCATATGCCGGGCATTTTGAATCGCTTTCTGAAATTCCGGCTCCTCCCTCCAACCCGTGCCGGCCAGACTCTCGGGCCAAACCAGCAAATCCACCGGATTTCTTCCGGTTAGAGCGACCTGCGTCCATCGGGTCAGTTCCTCGGCTACACGAGTCATTTTGGCTGATTTCCATGGATCTTGAGGAACCGCCGGCTGGATGGCGACATAGGTCAGGGCATGGAACGGGGGTGAGGGCGGACGCAAAACCGACCGGGCGCCGTAAACCATGGTTGCTCCCAAGACGAAAACTCCGGCGGTAAAATCCCAGCGCGGCTTCCATTTTTGGGCCCCGCGTATTTCCAACTCAAAACGCCGGGCGGTCAGGGTCAGGGTCAAGGACCCCATCACCACCACCCACGAAACCAATAAGGCCCCTCCCAAATTGGCGATTTGAGCCAAGACCAGGAGATTTCCCTGCGAAACCCCCAAGGTGTTCCAGCCAAAACCGCTGAAGACCGTTCCCCGCAACCATTCTGTCAGCACCCAGGCGGAGGCACCCACCACGGCGTGCAGCACATTTCCCAAACTGGTCATCGGTTGCTTATCCCGTCCCGCCCCTCGAACCCAAATGACAAACCAAAGAGCTGGATAGAGTGCCATGTAAAGACAGAGTGCGATCCACCCAGCTACCGTGACCGTGGTCAACCAGCTGAAGGTGGTAAGAAAGTGAGTCACGCCAGCAAACCATCCGAGCATGAAACTGCTGCGTAGATCCGGTTTTTGCCTTTGCCCGTAATAGGCCAAAGGAATCAAGGCCAGCCAACCAGCCAAGGGTTGGCTGAATGGGGCAAAGCCCATGGTCAGACCCAAACCGGTCAATCCAGCGCAAATCCATCCGATCGTAGGGATCCCAAACATGTCCTTTTTTCGTTCCCAAGAGAGCCCGAGTCAACGCCCGCTGAAGCTTGTCGGAACGCCGACCCTGCTCTTACCTCAAGGAGTGATCCCCTTTCGCCTACGCGAGGCCCTCTGGAAATTCTTCCTCATCTGGGCGGGCGTAGGGCTTCTGGCCGTGACCTTCCGACTTAGCCCCGCTTGGGCGGACTCTCTCCCCTTTCCGGTGGCGTTGACCTCTTTTATCTCCCTCTGCCTTCGTTACGGGGACTTTGTCTCTATGATTCTGGCGGCCAGCCACGTTTATTTTTCCGCGGTGGACCGGTTGGGCCTTCGCCAAGCCCGGTTCGCCGCGGCAGTGATCCTGCTGTCCTCCGCGGCTTTGGAGACTTTCGGCACGCTCACCGGAATCCCCTTCGGCTCCTATCACTACACCGACGCTTTCGGACCTCGCATGGCCGGAATCCTGCCCTTGGCCATTCCCTTGGCGTGGTTTGCCGTGGTGGCCGGAGCCAATCTCAGCCTCAGCCAATACTGGCGAAAATCCTCCCGGGCTCCGGTGGCCATCGCCACTGGGGTGGTGGCCCTATTGTTTGATTTTCTCATGGAGCCTTTCGCCTATGCGATCCGGGGGTATTGGAGTTGGGCGGACAATATCGTCCCACCACAAAATTACTTTTCTTGGTTTGTCTTCAGCGCTCTCTTGGCCTGGATCACTCCGGTCTATGCCCCACCGGCCCGCAAAGCCGACCCACGTCCCGCCATCACCCTCGGCATCATGACCGGACTCTTTATTGCCGCACGCATCGCCCACGGCATCTAAGTCCGGAAGCCGGGCCTAGGCCCGGCCTGCACGGACTTTCCACCAGACTCCCAATCCCCTCCTCAACTTGTTCCCCAGGGAAAGTGAGTGTCGGCGAGAGAAAACGTCGTACCCCGAACTCTCGATCGGGTCCAATATCCCCGCATAAAGTTCCCGCATCAGCCAAGTGGCCAACTGCGGTCCCCCGGAAGGCAGCCGACGGATCCCGGGTTCCGCCATCTCGTACTGTTTTCGCGCCCGATTGACCTGAAATTCCATAAAATCCTTCCACCGGCCGGAGGCTCTTCCGGCCAACAGATCCTCACGCCGGATCCCAAACTCGTTCCGCTCGTCAGCCGGAAGGTAGATTCTGCCGGCTCGGGCATCTTCCGCCACATCACGCAGAATGTTCGTGAGCTGCATCCCCCGGCCCAAATCCACCGCCCGCGGCTCGGCCGCAACATCCTCCAACCCGAAAACCCGCATCATCATCAAACCGACCGTCCCAGCGACCCGATAGCAGTAAAGATCCAGTTCCCCCCAGTTCTGCAACTCCACCCTGCCCACGTCCCCTGCCACCCCGATCGTCAGATCCTCAAACCAGCGCTGCTGAAGCCTTTTCCGGCGAACCGTATCCCGGAAAGCGGGCATCCACTCCTCCCCTAAAACATCTCCCCCGGACCCAAACGCCCTCTCGAGCACATCGCGGGCAACGTGGGGATCCACCCTTTCCCCACGGGCGGCGGCCCGATCCACCACATCATCGATGGAACGGCAGCAGGCGTAGACCGCATAGCTGTCCAGCCGGACATCCCGTGGCAAAACGTGGGAAGCGAAATAAAAGGTTTTGGCATGCTCCCGCGTCACCTCCCGGGCGGCGGAAAAGGAGAAATCCAAAGAGACAGGGCGGGATGAAACCAACGGACTACGCGCTCACCCGAACCGATTGACGCACCCATTGAATCGCTTGGGTGATTGCCTCCTGTTCGTGGGTCTCGAGGTGGGAACGCAACAAACGATCCTTGGCCTCCTGAAACAGTTGCGCACAACGATCCTGCATGGCGACCAAGGCCCCGGACTTCCGCAAAAGATCCTGCACCTTGGAGATCGAAGCCTCATTGCGTGAAGGGGCATGGAGACACATTTGCAGGAACGACCGGTCAGTTTCCCCTAGACGCTCGTAGGCCTCCCGCACCAGTAGGGTCTTTTTGCCTTCGAGCAGATCCGTGGGGAGAAGCTGATCCCTCCCGTCCAGATGCGAGAACTCAAGGAGATCATTCTGAATTTGGAAGGCCAACCCCAACGGCTCCATGACCGAGGCAAGATCCTCGGCCTTTTCCATCGAAGCACCGGCCAGAATGGCGGCCATGACGCAGGGCGCCTCAAAGGTGTAGCGCGTGGTTTTTAGAAGGTAGGTGCGCTCGATATCTTCCTTGGAAACACGACTGATGTCGCGTGAGCCGAGCAGAATGTCAAAAATCTCCCCGACCCCGGTGTCCGTTACATAAGAGAGAAATTTCTTCAAAGCCTGTGACTCTTCCCGTTCGCCAAAAGAACCCTGCTGGAGGGTTTCCATGGCCAACGCAAAAAGCAGATCCCCCACCACCAAAGCCACCCCCTGCCCGGTACGCTCCGCGTCACTCAAGCGACCCTGTCTCTGCTCCACCAGTTTATGGAAGGTGGGTAGACCCCGCCGCTTTTCAGATCGGTCGATCAAATCATCATGCACCAACACAAAGGCATGCAGAAGTTCCAGAGAAATGGCGGCTTGCAGCAGGGATTTATCCTCCAAGACCTTACGCCCCCCTAGGGCCCGATAGGTGAAAAGAAACAAAAGAGGACGGATCCGCTTCCCCTTTCGGCCGACATACTCGCACATGTCAAAGAAAACCGCTTCAAAGAGCTCCCCATAGTCATACCTCTCCTTTTGCCGATGGAAAAAAGCCTGCAACTCCTGCTCCAATAGGGAGGGCATTCTCTCTAAATCCGAAAAGGAGTGATGGGATTTCATGGGAATAATTACGCGTGGAAAAGAGGGCGGCGACAAATAGAAAAGAGGGAGTTATTCAGATGGTGTATTCACTGCCTTGAGGCCGTTCTGACTTGGGCACGATTTTTAGAGCAGCGTGTTCTGCAAAAACGAGGTGATGAGGAGGTACGCTTTTTGCCAGAAACACCCCTCCTCCAATCGTACTTCCCTCCCCGACCACGGTTTCTCCGCCCAGAATGGTGGCCCCGGGGTAGATGGTGACGCGATCTTCAATCGTGGGATGCCTCTTTCTTCCCCGCAAAGATTCCGCCCCCGTAACCGAGCGGGCCCCAAGGGTCACGCCGTGATAGATTCGAACTTCTTTTCCAATCTGCGTGGTTTCTCCGATGACGATTCCAGTGCCGTGATCGATAAAAAAGGAAGGCCCCAAAATAGCTCCGGGATGTATGTCGATTCCCGTCCGGCTGTGAGCCCACTCCGTCATCATTCGTGGGAAAAGAGGCACCCCCAAGAGATGCATTTCATGGGCCATCCGCTGGACCGCGATCGCCTCAATTCCCGGATAGGCCAAGAGGATCTCCTCCACATTCCTGGCGGCCGGATCTCCGGCCAAAACCGCCTCGATATCTGTCTTGAGAATCGCCCGCACAGCAGGAAGGCGAGCCAGAAATGACCGGACCTTGCCCTCCGCCGACTCTCCGGCTGAAACCTTGCCCGCCAGACTTTTCCCCACTTCCCGGGTCAGGGCCTTTTCCACATTGCCCAATAGCTCCGTGATGGCCGGCCCCAACTCCTTGCCCTCCAAATAATCTCCTTCATAAAAGCCCGGGAAAAGAAGATGCAATAGATCTTCCGTAATCGCTGAGACGGCAGCCTTGGAGGGAAGCTGGGCTCCTCCCAAATGGTTGATCGCGGCCAATTCGGCATACGAACGGACCATCTCGGAGGCCAATGGGTGATGACTGTTCAAGAATACATCCTATGGGAAAGCCCGCCCCGGATCAACTTGCCCGACATCGTTTTTGTTGGGCGAAATGCCTTTCCGATGGCTCAATGGCGGGGTGACCAAGGAGGTTTTTACCCCCGATTCCCTGCCCCCACTGACCGCGGGACGATCCCGCTACGGAGTTCTCGGATTTCCCATCGCCCACTCCCTTTCGCCATTTTTGCACCAAGCCGGGTTTCAGGCTCTGGGCTTGGAAGCCGAGTATCTACGGATCGAGGTTTCCGCCCTGGATTTAGGCTCGGCGATCCCTCGCCTCATTCAGGGGGGATTTCAAGGATGGAACTGCACCCTACCTCATAAAAACTCCATGTTCTCCTTGGTGGATCAGGTCGATGCCACGGCCAGCGAGGCAAAATCCGTCAACACCGTTCGCCTGGAGGGAGGCAAACTCCATGGTTTTAGCACGGATGCCTTGGGTTGGCGGGCGGCGATCGATGAGACTTGGAAAATCGACCTCGGGAAAAGCCGAATTTTAATTCTGGGGTGCGGAGGCGTTGGCCAGACCTTGGCCAGATATCTGGCCAAATCCGGTTGCCGATCCCTTGTTCTGGTCAACCGGGACGCCGCCAGAGCGCAGGCACTTACCCAAGAGCTTAAACCGGTTGTGGCCGGACGATTCCCTCTTGAATCGATGGCATGGCAATCCGGAGACCTCGACCGCGCACTTCGGGAGACAGACCTTTTGATCCAAGCCACCAGCCTTGGGTTAAAAACGGACGATCCCATGCCGATTGATCCTTCCAGGCTCCCCAAGGGCCTGAAAATTTATGACACCGTTTACCGGAAAGAGTTCACCCCCTTGGTGCAGGCCGCACGTCAGCTCGGCTATCAAGCCGAAGATGGTCTTGGGATGCTCCTGCACCAAGGAGCTTTTTCCTTCACGATTTGGACGGGCCAAAAAGCCCCGGTGGAAATCATGCGGCAGGCCCTCCTCAGTGCGGCCGGACGCCAGTCATGACTCTTTCCCTGATCTTCGCCGCCGCGGTTTTTGTCATGGGTGCATGTGTGGGGTCTTTTCTGAACGTCTGCATTCTCCGCATTCCTCTCGGCCAATCGATTGTCCGGCCTTGGTCTCGCTGCCAAGCTTGCGGGCTCGAACTCCCCGGCTTCCTCAATCTGCCCATCGTGGGCTATTTCATGCTTCGTGGCCGGGCGCGTTGCTGTGGAGCCCATCTGGATCCCCGCTATCCGGTGGTGGAACTGGGCACCGCCCTGGTTTTTTCCATCCTTTGGCTGCTTTACCCCCCAGTTCTTTTCGGAGTCTACGCCTGCCTCACGGCCGGCTTGATCGTGGCCTCGGGCATCGACCTCGATTACCTCGTCATTCCCGACAGTCTGACCATCGGCGGTGTGGTAACAGGAATTTGTGCCAGCTATTTTCTCCCCGAACTGCAAAATAGCCAAAACCCGACGGATGGGATGATCCAGTCCGTCACGGGAGCTGCCATCGGAGGAGGGATTCTTTGGCTAACGGCTCGGGTTGCATCCTGGCTTTTACAGAAAGAGGCCATGGGAATCGGCGATGCCAAACTCTTGGCCGCCCTCGGAGCTTTCTTGGGCTGGCAAAGCATCCCTTTTATCCTGATGATTTCCTCTTTCACGGGAACCATCGTGGGCATCAGCATAATTAAAACTCGAAAAAGGAAACTCGGAGTTAAAATCCCCTACGGTCCCTACCTCGCCTTGGCGGCGATTCTCTGGATACTCGGTGGCAAATGGCTTCTCTTATCGTTTCTTTCCAAAATATCTTCTGAATAAGATTCCATAAAATCTTTTATATAATTAACGATTATATATTTGCATAAGTTTCGGTACGCACTTTTTTGCTAACAAATAGCGATAGGCCGAATCGACAACCTAGGCTCAAAGACCCTTTATATAGGGATGCGAAAGGCTTGGGCTACAACATCTGGTATCCTTTCCTTCTACCTATTAATTCTTTCCACCGTTCTGACCTACGCCGACTATCCATCGTCAATTTCAATTCAACCGGACGGATCCATCGTCTTTTTTAATTCCGCAGGAGGGGTGGCAGATCTGGTCAAACAGGGAACCCCTCGTCAGGCAGTCAACTGCGCCGGGCAATCTGTGAATGTCAGCTATGGATTCAATTCCTCCGGGAAGAAGACCATTTTGGTTAGCCTGCCCAAAACCTCCACCTCCGCGGTGGATTTCACTTTATCTGACATGCATGTCTCTATTCCGCCGGGATCGGCTCTTCGGATCACCCTGAACACCGCCAACCAACCTGAGCGCATGGAAGGAGCTCCCGCCGGTACCGTCACCATGTCCAAAACCTCGATCAAGGCAGAACCAAAATCTGAGCCCCCTTACACCACGACCGAAGAGAAAATGAGCACGATTGAACCCCCAGCAAGCCCGCTGCCACTTGCCCAAAGCTCACCCTTGCCGGACAGCCCCAAAGAGACCTTCGTGCAACAAAATCTGCCTAAACCGGAGCCTGCACAAACCCTGTCGCCAGCTCCTGCCCCGGTCCCTCAGGAAACGAAACAGCCCCCGGCTTCCTCGACTCCGTCCACCCTCCAATCTCCTGCCGCCATGGAAGAGGCATCATTTTGGCCAGGCGGATGGCCCGGAAAATTCCTAGACCACCCCATCCCCCCCGAACAAATGGAAGAGGATCGCTTTTATATCCGCACGGAAGGCGGCCCACGGTTCGTCAGCTCGATGAACATCGTCAACGTCGTTGGACCCAACGGTCCTTCCAATCCCATTATTCAAAAGGAAATCGCGTTTAGCACTGGGTATCGCCAGGACATCGATGCTGGCGTCTGGCTCACCGACTGGTTCGGCTTAGCCATCGAGACCGGTTTCGCCCTCAATGCGATCCGCGGAAACACCCAAGGAATGACTGTTTCCAGCAGCACCTACTGGAGCGTTCCCATCATGGCTCAGCTCTGCTTCCAATATCCCAACGACAGTGGTTTTCTGCCCTACATCAATCTAGGATTCGGAGGGGGTTGGAACTACTTCAAAATCGGTAGCATTAACTACACGGGAAACACCCTTTCAGGCTCGGGCAACGACATGAACAATGCCTATCAGATTGCCGCCGGGGTCCGATACCGCCTCTATGAGCAATTGAGCCTGACTTTGGCCTACAAGTTCTATGGCACCAGCCAACCCACAGTCGACATGGGAGACGACCAACAGGTTACCTTCGGCTCTCCGGTCACCAACACCATCGAGCTAGGCGGTAACTTTTCCTTTTAAGAATCCTATTTTCGGGAGAGCCCGTTCTGGGCCCGATCCCGCAAATAGTGATCCGCCAAAACCAGCAGGGTCATCGCCTCCACCATCGGCACGGCCCTCGGTAAAACGCATGGGTCATGCCGACCCCGGGCTTTTAGCTCCGCATTTTTTCCCTTTAAACCAACCGTTTTCTGGACCTTCGCAATCGTGGCCACGGGCTTGAAGGCAACCCGGAAGATAATATCTTCCCCGTTGCTAATTCCGCCCTGAACGCCACCACTCCGGTTGGTACGGGTCCGAACCCTCTTCCCGTCCATGTAGAACTCGTCGTTGTGCTCCGACCCGCGCATCCGCACCCCCGCAAAACCTGACCCGATCTCAAACCCCTTGCTGGCCGGCAGACTCATCACCGCCTTGGCCAAATCCGCCTCCAATCGATCAAAGACCGGCTCCCCCAAACCCACGGGACAACCCCGCACCACACACTCCACCACTCCCCCGAGGGAATCCCCCTCGGATCTCACTCTTTCAATTAAACGGATCAGCTGGTCCGCCTCCTTGGCATCGGGCCACCGAACGGGATTGGCCTCCACCTCCTTGGCCTCCACCCGGCTGGCATCGATTCGGGCCACCACACTGCCCACCTGACGCACAAACGCCGTCACCGAAAGCCGGGGAACTCGCTGACCAAACATTTTTTTGGCGATCGACCCGCCGATGACACGGCCGATCGTCTCCCGGGCCGAGGTCCTGCCCCCACCCTGCCAATTCCGAATACCGTATTTTGCCTGATAGGTATAGTCGGCATGACTCGGACGAAAAAGGGATTCCATTTCGCGATAAGCTTCGGGTCGCGCGTCCTCATTTTTGACCCAGACGGAAATCGGAGTTCCAAGGGTTTGCCCGCCAAACACACCCGAAAGAATTTCACACCGGTCTGCCTCTTTACGGGGGGTGACAATTTTACTCTGCCCCGGCCGCCTTCGGTCCAAATCCGGCTGCAGATCTTTTTCCGTTAAAGGGATCTGCGATGGACACCCGTCAATCACCGCCCCCACACCCCCTCCATGGGACTCGCCCCAAGTGGTCACCCGATACAAATGTCCGAAGGTGTTTCCCATGTGACGACTCTGCCCGAAAAACCTCTTTGACCCAAGCCTAGGAATCACCCCTCGGTCTCGCCCAACTCCCCAAAGCCTGCCAATCTGGGCGGATGCGCAAACCCGGTCATATCTGGCTTTTGGGGCTATCGGGCTCGGGCAAAAGCACCGTGGGCCCCCTCCTCGCCCGTCTCCTCAATATTCCTTTTCATGATACGGATGAAATCATCCTTCGGAGCGCACAACGTTCCATCCCGGAAATTTTTTCCACGGAGGGCGAGGCCGGATTCCGCCTGAGGGAGAGCCAGGCGATTCGCGAAATAGGAAACCAACCATCTGCCGTGGTCGCTTGTGGAGGAGGCGCGATCCTCGAGCCCACCAACCGTGACGAAATGCGCAAGACCGGCACCCGGATCTATCTCCGCGTCCCCTTGGAGCAGCTGGAAAAACGTCTGCAGCATAAACAGGATCGCCCGCTGCTGGCCCAAGGTTCCCTGACCACCACCCTCACCCACCAGCTCTCCCAAAGGGAGGCCTGGTACCAAGAGAGCGAAATCCAAATCGATGCTGGCCCCGACTCCCCCGAAGAACTGGCCCAAAAGATTTTTCAGAAACTGACGGCCTAAGGCAGGGGAAATGGACCGCGCCTCACTCCTCCAGGAAACCGCTCATGCCCTTGGGTTAGATGCCATCGGTATCACCCGAGCCGAAACACCCAAGCAAGCCCAGCATCTTTCCGAATGGCTGAAGCTCTCCTACCACGGGGAAATGAATTGGATGGCCAAAACCCCGGAAATTCGCATGGATCCAACCGCCTACGATTCCTCTGCCCGAACCATCATCGTAGCCGGACTCTCCAGTCGCCAACCTGCCGCCCCCTTCCGACGTGGCCGAATCGCCTCCTATGCCCAAGGAGAGGACTATCACGAGGTCCTCCGGGATCACCTCGAAAACCTTGCGCAAAAAACCATTGTTCCCTGGGGCGGAAAATATCGGATCACGGTCGACTCTTCCCCGCTGATGGAAAAACCTGTTGCGGCCTTGGCGGGGCTCGGTTGGCAGGGGAAAAACACCCTTTTGATCCATACCGAACATGGTCCTTGGCTCCTTCTGGGATGTCTCCTGACCGATTTGGATATTCCCCCGGATTCTCCGTCCAAGGACCATTGCGGCACCTGCACCCGTTGCTTGGACGCCTGCCCGACCCAAGCCTTTCCCCGCCCTTACGTTTTGGATGCCCGACGATGTCTGGCTTACCTCACCATCGAGCATCCAGGCTCCATCCCCTTGGAATTTCGACCCCTCCTCGGAGATCGTCTTTTTGGTTGCGATGAATGCCTCGAAGTCTGCCCTTGGAATCGCCATGCCCAACAATCCAGGGAGATTCGCCTCCACCCCATTCCTCGTTCTGATCTTTCCGAAATGTTGTCCTGGGACGATGCTAAATTCCGTCAGGAATTTCGGGGAACCCCCATTTTCCGTTTGAAACGGAACCGCTGGATCCGAAATATATGCGTGGTTCTGGGAAATATTGGCACCCGCGAAGATCTGGCGGCCCTGCAAAAAACAATGGAAGAAGCAGATCCGATGCTGCAAGAGCATGCCACTTGGGCGACCCGTCAAATCCAAGCCCGAATCTAAACAAAGGAACGGAACGCAAAAACCCGTCCCGCAGAGGTTGATGCGCTATTTTTTTACTGCGGGCAGGAGGGTCTTGAGTTCTTCGGTTTTGATTTTCTTGTCTTCCTCTGGGATAGGCTGGGCCTGCTCTCCCGTTAAATAGCCCTTCTCCACCAAGGAATCGGCAAAGGTAGCATTGGCGTCCGGGGGATAAATCCGATAAGCCGAGCTGACAAACTCCATCCCCGCCGCTTTGTCCTGCCGGGCGAATGCCTCCGCAGCCTTAGAAAAATAATAAAGGGGGCTATTCGGACTGGGTTGCAAATGACCCAGAAACTCAGCGGCTTTGGACTGATTGCCCCCCAGCAGGTCACAAAGATAGATTTTATAAGATCCCAAATCATTGCTCGGTTGGCTGTTCATGAAGATCTGAAAGCGTTCCCGCGCCTCCGTGTACTTGTTATTCAAGAACAGAACCTCTCCCAGATTAAATTGAGCCATGGGCATATCGGGTTGCAGGCGTAACGAATCCCGAAAAGCCGCTTCCGCTTTGACCCAATCTCTTTGCCGGGTATAGATCGCCCCACGTAGGTTGGCATTGTTGGCTTGGTTCGGCTTCGCCTGTTCCGCCGCGTCCAGATACTTGAGTGCTCCCTCTAGATCGTTACGCGAAAAGGCTTGGGCGGAGCGAACATAGGACACCTTGTATTTTTCCTCCGGATCCTCGACCACCGGGGAAGGGGCGGTCGTTTGCGTGCTTTCACTGACCGAACTCTCCTTGGGGCCCGATGGGGAGGCCTCTTTTTTACCGCAGCCCACCCAACAAAACATCAAGCCAAGGGCCAGCCCCCCCCAGGAAAACCGTCTGCCATTCATGGGAATAATCTCGCAGGATTCTTCCGCCCTCTCAATCCTATTTCCCGGTCTTTTCAAACTCCTCTCTTTCGGCGATGTTCGGGATTCGATGAAATTCCTCGTCACCGGAGGAGCCGGTTTTATTGGCAGTCATTTGGTTCGCCGACTTGCCCCTCTGGGTGAAGTCACCGTTCTGGATAATTTGTCCACCGGTCGGGAAAGCAACCTGCAGGGCCTTCCCTGCCGACTGCTTTTAGGATCTATCTTGGAAACCGAAAAATTAATCAAAGCCCTGGAAGGGGTGTCCCATGTCTTCCACCTCGCCGCCATGGTCAGCGTTCCCGAATCCGTGCAAAAACCCGATCTTTGCCGTCAAATCAACGTGGAGGGCACTCGCTTGATCTTGGAATCCGCAGCCCAAGCCGGAGCAACCAGGGTGGTTCTGGCCAGCTCCTGCGCCATCTACGGAAATGACCCCGCCATGCCCAAACAGGAGGATCTCCCTCCCGCCCCGCTCAGCCCCTACGCAGAGTCCAAATGGGAAGGGGAAAAACTTTGCGCCTCCGCCCCCCTGTCCGCCATCGCCCTTCGCTTTTTCAATGTCTACGGCCCTCGGCAGGATCCCCACGGACCGTATGCCGCGGCTGTCCCCAAACTTCTTGCAGCCGCAGCGGCGGGTACGCCGCTTCCGATTCATGGGGATGGTCAACAAACACGGGACTTCGTTTATGTCGAAGATGTGACCGCTGCCTTGACCCATGTGGCCACCCAATCCTCCTGTCAGGGGGTTTACAATGTCGCCTCCGGCCAGTCAGTTTCCATTATGGAACTGGCCCGAACCATCCTCTCCGTGACTGGCTCAAAATCCCCCCTGGAACATTTGCCGACCCGGCTCGCCGATGTACGCCACTCCTCGGCCTCCATTCAACGCCTGCAAACCACGGGATGGAAACCGTCCTTTACGCTCGCCTCCGGTTTAAAGAGGATGATTTCATCGTCCTAAAATCGTTCACCTTCTTCCTCATCCGACTTTTCCGCCAGCCAAACCTTCGCATCATGGGATGGCTTCAGCCCGGGTGGTGGAATGGCAGACACAAGGGACTTAAAATCCCTTGGGGAGAAATCCCCGTGCGGGTTCGACCCCCGCCCCGGGCACTTCGGCAGGCAGTCGCCTCCAGACTGTCGCCGACCGGAGATTCCAGTACGTCGGCGAAAACTTCCTCTAGCCTGCAGCCTGAAGCCCCCTAAAGATTGCCCGAAGCCTGAAATTCTATATTCTCTCACCAAATGGCCGACAAAACCCGCATCCTCAAAGAAAACGTCCCCGGAAAATGGTACGTGGACGATAGCTGCACTCCATGCCACGTCTGTTTAGAAGAGGCTCCGAAACTTCTGAAATACAACGAAGACCAGACCTACGTTTATTTTTTCAAGCAACCGGAAAGCCCGGAAGAGCTGGACGCCGCCCAGCGCGCCCTCGATATCTGCCCGACCGGCTCCATTGGCAACGATAACGCCTGATCTGCCATGTCGGATTCCTCCGTTATCCCCAAGCCGGCCGCCTCGCCCTACAACCGAAACCAACCCTATTCCGCAAAGTTAAAAGAAAACCGCCTTCTCAACCAAAAGGGATCCTCCAAGGACACCCGACATATTTCGATTGAGTTGGGCTCCAGCGGTCCCACCTACGTCTGCGGGGACTCCCTTGGGGTCGTTCCACGCAATCCCGCCGGCCTCGTGCAGGAGTTTCTCGAAAAACTTGGCCTCGTAGGGGACGCCTCCCTCAAGGAATCCGTCGCCTCCACCTTCATTCTCAACCGCGCCGGAAAGAAATTCGTCAAAGCCGTGGCGGAAAAGGCCTCTGGCCCTGCCCGCGACAAACTGCAGGCCATCTGTGCCGATGAAAAGAAACTCGACGAATACGTCTTCGATCGGGACGTCGTGGACGTCCTGCAGGATGCTCCGGGAATCAAGATCGACCCGGCAGAGATTCCCCATCTTTTGAATAAAATCGCCCCACGCCTCTACTCCATCGCCTCGTCCCCCGACCACCAGACCGGCCATGTTCATCTGACCGTCGCTCTGGTCCAGTACACCACCCATGGCCGCCCCAAACAGGGCTTGGCTTCCGGCTATCTGGCCCGACTGACCGAGGAAAACTCGCTCCCGGTCTATGTGCAGCCAACCCGCCATTTCCACCTCCCGCCACCGGACCGCGACATCATCATGGTGGGTCCCGGCACCGGGATCGCCCCCTTCCGGGCCTTCCTCCAGCATCGACAAAAACACGGACATTCCGGCCGAAACTGGCTCTTTTTTGGCGACCAACATGCCGCCACAGACTTTCTTTATGGCGACGAATTTGCCGCCGCCCAAAAATCCGGCCATCTCCACAAACTCTCCACCGCCTTCTCCCGGGATCAGGCGGAAAAGATCTACGTCCAACACCGTATGCAACAAGAGGGAGCCGAGCTCTGGAAATGGCTAGAGAAAGGCGCCTACTTTTACGTCTGTGGAGATGCCAAACGGATGGCCAAAGATGTCCACGCCGCCCTCTTGGCCATTGCTGGCCAACACGGGGGCAAGACCCCTGAACAAGCGGAAGAATACGTTTCGGTTACACTCTCCAAAACGGAAAAACGGTATCTGAAGGACGTTTACTAATCCCTATGGCCCGTCGAAAAAGTTCCGGCGACAGTTTTGTCTGGATGATTGTGGGCGCGCTCACCTTGGTGGGCGGACTTCTCTATCTGCGTGACCATGGACTTCTCCGCTGGCCTCAGGCCCAGCCCAAGCCCCCCGCCCAACGTGCCCGGGATCTGGTCAAAAAATATCCTGATGCCGAGGTGTTTTCCGGTCCGGAGGCAACTCCCTCCACGGATAAAAAAAAAGTGAACCCACGCCAACCCTAGAAACCCCGGTTCCGACCCCGCCCGCTCCTTCGAAACCTCCCGAACCGGCCCCGATAGTCGGCCCCCCCGTGCCCCCCATGGGCAAGGAAGTGCGCCGGGCGGAAACCCTGCCCACGGAAAAACCACGCGACACCATCGAAATGGCCGGATGGCAGGCCTTGTTGGATCGTCTAAACTTCTCCTGTGGCACCATCGACGGACATTTTGCCAAACGTAGCCGGCGCGCCGTCACCCAGTTCCAGATCAACCGAAACTTAAACGCTTCGGGAGAGCTGGATATCGATACTCGACTGAGTCTCGGCAAACCCGGGGATGCCTATGCGGATTACGTCGTCACGGAGGAAGATCTGACCCGGATCATCCCACGACCCAAAGGTTTCTTGGCGATGAGCAAGGTTCCCGCCTTGGACTTTAATGACCCGTGGGAGATGTTGGCGGAAAAAACTCACTCCACTCCCTCCTTCCTCAAGGAACTCAATCCGACTGCCACCAACATTTTGCCAGGAATCACCCTGACCCTACCCAATCTCGAAGGCACCCGAAAATTGCCCCCCGTGGGACGAATCGTCATTATGCTCTCCGAAACCACCCTCCTGGCCTACGACACTAACAATCAGGTGGTCGCCTGTTTTCCCTGCTCCATTGCCGCCGATAAAAACAAAATTCCCAATCAGGCTCTGACGGTCATCAGTACCGCTCCCAATCCCAACTACACCTTTGACCCCAAGGTTCTCGTCGATGTCGCCCTCAAAGAAGGGATCACGAATAAGCTGGTTCTCCCTCCGGGTCCCAACAACCCGGTCGGCACGGCCTGGATCGGCCTTTCCCTCCAAGGCTACGGCATTCATGGCACCCCTGAACCTGAGGATATCTCCCGCACCGGTTCCCACGGCTGTTTTCGTTTGGCCAACTGGAACGCCACGAAACTGGTCAACGCCCTTCGCCCCGGCGTTCCCGTCGAAGTTGTTCCCTAAGGTTTTTTTCAGGAGAGGTAAGGATGATCAAGACCCTCCAACCCGACTTGCCATCTCCCTAGCCTAAAAACTCCTCTGGCTTCATCGATAGCCCCTCTACCCAATCACTTTCGACCAACAGGGTTTTGGCTGCGGATGGCAAGCCGATCTCCCTTCGGGACAAATGGGCCGTCAGCAAGTCGACCCCACAAACCCCCACTAAATTATTATGCTGGTTCATTCCCGCCCACCCGCGCATGGAAGGATCCCAATCCAAGTGAGCCAACGCAGTTTTCCTCGCTGAAGCAGGACCTTTCTTCAACCAATCTGCAACCTCGGTTCGGTTTGTGAGAATCCACTCTGGTCGAAAACTTTCATACCACCGGAAAAACCCCTCCGAATCTTGAGACTGAAAATTCCAAACCCGGGATACTGCAACTTCCGACGAATCCCCTGCTTCTTCCAAGCCATACCGGAAGCCCATGCTTAATTTTCCGTTGAGTAGTCGGTCGTCATTGCTTTCCAAGACCAACCCCAATCGCTTTTTCCCCGTGCCCACAACCCGTCGTACGGCATTGAGGCTAGTTCCATACTGATTATTGCAACAGCAGTGGACCAAGGGTTCAACCAGTCGGACCCCTAACCCCACCAAAACACATTCGGACATAATCTCCTGGATCGCTTTGGGCAATTGGTCTTTTTCTTTCATCGCCAAGAGAGCCACCCCCTCGATCCTCCGGGCACGCAAAACGCTCCTAAGTTTTTCGGGTTCCCGATACGCCGGATCGCCCAGCCAAAAATCATCCACCGCATAGCCAAGCTCCTTGGCCCGGACTCGAAAGCCCTCGGAAATGGAGTGAAAGGTCGTATTTGATAGAAGTTCTTCTTCCCGTGACGCCAGATTGGCCAAGGCCAACGTCGCCCGATAATCCGAGATCCTGGCGGATCGAAGTTGACTCATCACATGCGCCACCATCGGATTGGCTTGATACCCGCGCATCTCGGCCAATTTCTGCACCCGCAACCGGGTTTCTTTTCGGATTCTTGGATCCTCCCGAAGCGCCAAAGAAACCGTGGCCTTACCCAGACCAAGCTCCTTCGCTAAATCTGCAATCGTTATCTGGGAGGACTTTTTCACTTCTCGAGAAATATCAAATCGACATTAGATTTCATAAATTCACGTTCAGATTAAG
>Ga0214921_10004267_pt1 | contig 21158 bp, 15 predicted proteins | sample LL1505_MetaG_FD_177992 | JGI IMG/M metagenome (GOLD analysis project Ga0214921, IMG submission 177992) | Freshwater microbial communities from Lake Lanier, Atlanta, Georgia, United States - LL-1505 | ecosystem: Environmental > Aquatic > Freshwater > Lake | place: USA: Georgia | collected...
CTCCATGGATATCATGTAGACTGATACCAACACCACCTGCTCGAATATTCGCAATGAGAATATTTGTCTTATTTGATTGAAAATCATCAATTACCTTTAAACGTTCAATTTCAGTTTGTTTGCCATGAATGACGGAAGTAGTTTCAAAAGTCTGGGCAAGTTTATTCATCGTATCATTAAAATTAACAAATATAACTACACTAAGACCACTTTCAAGATGATCATCAATTAATTCACAAAATGTTGGATATTTTAACATTTCAATCATCTGTCGGGCCCTGAGTATGATTTCCAATATACAACCAGCATTAGCTTTCGCTTCTCTGAGATCAGCAAGTGCTTTTTGAATAATTTTGTATTGATTTTCTATATCGGCGGCATTATCCATATCATAACATTCGGGTAAGATTTGATTACGAGGGAAAAGATCACCAAGTTCGGCAATACGCATTCTAGACCCATAAAATGGAAACAACATATGATGAATAGTTTTTGAAAGACTAAACCCAGTATCTTTTGCCTTTTTATTTAACCATATTTTGAACTTATCAATATCAGAATACCAACCAAGTGTATAACCAACTGGACCAAAAAAATTTATCTTATCTGCAATTGTAGCCGATAAAATCATACATTTAATGTCTGGTTTAATATATTCTCTAATTGATTTTAATAATTGAAAATGTAGAGTTTTTTTATTTTTACAACGATGAACTTCATCAAAAATTATAATAGTATTAGGAGGTAGTGACCATTCAAAACTAATAAATTTATCTTTTGATTTGATGTTTTTTTTGGGTTTAGCTACAATATTTACTTTAGCTACTTCAGCTACATCTGCATTTACTAAAATATCCGCTATTTCGACATTATCAACATTATCAACATTATCATCTACTTCTAATGCTGGACCAAATTTTTTTTTACAATATTGTAAGAAAAGTTTAACTTGATCATCAGAATAAGTAAGCTTGTTGATTTTTTTAACTTTTTCAACTTTATCAGATTTAGTTATTTTTGTTTTTGATTTGGTTTTAGTTTTGGTTTTGGTTTTTGATTTAGCAACAATATTAATATCTTCATTTATTAGTTCAGGTATTTTTTCAAGTTCATCTATTTGTTTTATTTGATTTATTTGATTTATTTGATTTATTTGATCTATTTGATCTATTTGATCTATTTGATCTATTTGATCTATTTGATCTATTTGATCTGCATTTGCTAGTTTGTCCAAATAATCTGCTAAAATTTCAAGTTTAGAATTTTGTTGAGAATTTGAACGAATTGATGGAGCAATAATTTGATCATAATTTATAACCATTATCGGATCTATACCAATTGAATTCGCTACCCTTTTCCAACTAGATATAACACATTTTGGACAAACAATAAATGGTCTAAGATTTAATTTTTTTGCAGTAAATAAAGCACTAAATGTTTTTCCAGTGCCTGTATCAGAAGCATCAACAACAACATTATATTGATTAAGTCCTCTAATCAATTTATCAACATGAGGTATTTGATAGTCTAATAGTTTTGTCATGAATTACTTGTATAAGATTAATAATCATTTTATCCAAATGATTATTAATTATAATTTTTCAAATTTTATTTAGATCCTTATTTATATACTTATTTAGATGTTTTTTTAGATCCTTTTTTAGTTCTAGATGACTTTTTTACAGTTGTTCCTCTTTTAGAACCTTTAGAACCTGATTTAGCTCCACCATTTTGTTTTTTAGATCCCTTCTTTTTAGAACCTGATTTTTTAGAACCTGATTTTTTAGAACCTGATTTAGCTCCACCATTTTGTTTTTTAGATCCCTTCTTTTTAGAACTTGATTTTTTAGAACTCTTTGATTTAGAACTCTTCATTTTAGCATTACCACCTAGAAGATCAGAATCGTTTTCAGAATCATTGTATTGAAAATCATCGGATTTACCACCTGATTGATAACTATAATCATATCCATGTTTTCCGGGTGCGGGTGCAGGTGCTGGTGCAGGTACTGGTTCAGGATTATAACCACCATATTGATAATTATAATCATATTGTGGTTTAGATGGAGTTTCAGGATTATAACCACCATATTGATAATTATAATCATATTGTGGTCTAGATGGAGTTTCAGGATTATAACCACCATATTGATAATTATAATCATATTGTGGTCTAGATGGAGTTTCAGGATTATAACCACCTAAAAGATGATTAGTCTTAGTACTAGCTCGTTTAGATTTTTTTTGACCCATGTCTTTAGAACCTTTTTTAGAACCTGCTTTTTTAGAAACTTTTTTAGAACCTGCTTTTTTAGAAACTTTTTTAGAACCTCCTTTTTTAGAACCTCCTTTTAATATCTTTTTTCTTCCAGCTCCTTTTTGTACATCTGGAGAAGGTGGTGAAGATGATCGTGGTTGTCGTTGAGATACTTGAGGTACTTGAGGTACTTGAGGTAATTGAGATTGTTGACGTTGAGGTGATTGAGGAGATTGTCTACGTGGGGGAGATTGTCTACGTGTTGACGTTGTCGATATACGTGGGGGAGATTGTCTACGTGGGGGAGATTGTCTACGTGGGGGAGATTGTCGGTGTGCTCTTGCTGGTGCTGGTGCTGGTGCTGGTGCTCTTACTTGTGCTGGTGCTGGTGCTGGTGCTCTTGCTGGTGCTGGTGCTGGTGCTTGTAGTTGTCTTTGTAGTTGTGTTTGTAGTTGTGTTTCTATAGGCACTTGTGTTTGTAATGGAAGAATTCCATTGCCATTGCTAGCAGTATTTTTATTACTCATTTCTTTAATATATTTATATTAAAGAAAAAAATGTGAATATTAAACAATTTAATTAATTATATTTACTAATTAATTAAAAATGATTATTTTAATTTTATTTTTTTGAATCTTTTAAATATTGAATCTTTTGAACATTTTAAATCAGTATTTTTTGAATCTAGTATTTTGAACCACGTTTTGAACCACGTTTTGAACCTTTTGAACCACGTTTTGAACCTTTTCTTACTCCACCAACCATTACTACTGATTTAGATCCAGCGCGTTTAGATCCAGCTTTTTTAGATCCGGTCTTTTTAGATCCAGCCTTTTTAGATCCAGCCTTTTTAGATCCAGCACGTTTGGAACCAGCTTTCTTAGAACCAGCTTTCTTGGAACCAGCCTTTTTGGAACCAGCTTTTTTCTTGCGACCACCTACTTGTTCATCTTCATCAACTCTTCTAGGACCGCCAACTGTAACAGTTCTAACAACAACAGGTTCGACTTTTTTAACAACAACAACAGGTTCGACTTTTCTAACAACAACAGGTTCGACTTTTCTAACAACAACAGGTTCGACTTTTCTAACAACTTCAACTTGTCTATTGACAACAACAGGTTCGACTTTTCTAACAACTTCAACTGGTCTATTGACAATAACTGGTTCAACTTTTCTAACAACTTCAACTGGTCTATTGACAATAACTGGTTCAACTTTTCTAACAACTTCAACTGGTCTATTGACAACAACAGGTTCGACTTTTCTAACAACTTCAACTGGTCTATTGACAATAACTGGTTCAACTTTTCTAACAACTTCAACTGGTCTATTGACAACAACTTCAACTGGTCTATTGACAACAACAGGTTCGACTTTTCTAACAACTTCAACTGGTCTATTGACAACAACTTCAACTGGTCTATTGACGACAACAGGTTCGACTTTTCTAACAACTTCAACTGGTCTATTGACAACAACTTCAACTGGTCTATTGACAACAACTGGTTGTTGTGTAACTACATTAGGATAACGGATAACTTCTTTGGGTATTTCAATTATATAAACTTTCCAAACGGGAGTAAAAGTAACACTATCAAGTTTAACTCTGGTAACCATAAATCCAGCAGGAATGTGAGATGCAATTAGTTCTTTAACATGTTGTTCAGTCTTATCTGTAGGTATAAGTAAATTGCTAACACGAGTTGTTACATTTGCTGATATAATATCAACAACAGCATTTCTACTAAAAGTACTCATTTAATATATATATATAAATATAAAAAAATTATTTTTTTATTAAATTAATTATTTTGATCTAATTTAAACACAAATTAATATAAAATTAATTAAAATCATCGTATATGAACACGTTATTAATTATAAAAACAATTAAAAATAGTTTGAAATAGTTTGAAATAGTTTGAAATAGTTTGAAATAGTTTGAAATAGTTTGAAATAGTTTCAAATAAGAATAAATAAATTATAATCCGTCATATTTATTTTTTATATAAGTAGATTTATTTTTATATCAAAATAAAGTATATTATAAAAATGAGATTACTGAATTTTATTCCGATTGTTTTTTTATTATTTTTTAATTCATTCGTTAATATTTATGGTCAATCTATGAGTCTATCTTATAAAAATTATCCAACATATAAACCAACATATAAACCAACATATAAACCAACATATAAACCAACATATAAACCAACATATAAACCAACATATTATGGTTCATATGAACCAACATATAATGGTTCATATTATAGTTCATATTATGGTTCATATGAACCAACATATTATGGTTCATATTATGGTTCATATGAACCAACATATTATGGTTCATATTATGGTTCATATAAACCAACATATAAACTAAAATATAAACCAACATATAAACTAAAATATAAACCAACAATTCTTGAACTGATTATCCGATTAATAATGAATTTGATATTAAGAATTTTAGATATATATATAATTGTTGTTATACTCCAAGTAGTATATTTATAAATATGATAACTATACCTAATGTAGCATTTATAATAACTCCAAACTTGAAAAGTGCAACACTTGGTGATAATATCACTACTTTATATATAAATACATTTGGTCAATATGATGAAAAGTATAAGTGTAAAAGAAAATATAACTATAAATGAGTTAAATCTTGAATATTATGCATCAGAATATTAGCAAATGATTTAGAAGTAACAAAAAAATTAATAATGAATCAGATATTGTATAAAATAATAATATCACAAACTAATAATGATTCATAATTATTTATCAATTAATGTTCACATAATGACCATTCTCTTTCAAATATAGATTTTTGTATATTTGATTCATATTTTCTTTCGAACATTAAAATATCCCGATAAATTTTTGCATCTGTTTCTGAAATAAATGTTTGTTGTGGTTCAATGTCAGCGGTTGATATAATACGATGATTTGGGTCAATTAAAAAGAATACCAAAATTTTTCTCGAACCATTTTTAGTTGGATCAGTCAAACTTAGTTTGCTAACTTTATGCTGAAACGTATTTGGAAAAACTAGACAAAGATTCTCATATGTTTGAACAGGTTCCAAACTAATACATGGAATCTTCTCATAAGAATCTGTTGTATCAGTAGAATCGGAATAAGATTTAGAATCAAACCCATAATGTGTACTAACATATCTAGGACAATTTTGTGGATAATAAATACGTTCAGGATCTGAAACTTTAACTCTAAAATTCAAGTAATTATCCGTAATATTATTCATTTCATAATAATAAATACCAGTAGCAATAATATGTTCTGATTTTGTTCCTTCCAAATGCCAAGAACCTTCATTAAATGTTGGTTTAGATGGATCGAGTAAAATTTCCTGAGCCTTAATAATAACCTGACACTCGGATAAAATAGTTTGGGTTTGAATAAAATTATTCTCATATAATGTATTCAATAGATTGTTAAAATGTGGAACAAATCTACTAAAAATCTGTTCAATTGGTTTTATTAAATTAGGATCTGTTAGATTATTAATATAAGATGTTATTTTACTAGAAATTTTATTAGGTTCAGGTTCAGCTTCAGATTCAGATTCAGATTCAGCATCTAGATATTCAACTGATACTTCCGAAGGCAACCATTGAAAAAATATATCTAAATTTTCAACCAATTCTGAACTCAATTTAATATCAGTTAAACCTTTGATAAATGGATACATTGATGGATGAAAAAGATCAATCATTTGATTATTTGAATTAGGATGGAAATCATTTTTTGGTAGTTGATCTGCTAATTTAACAAATTCTGATTTTAAATCTGGATTAATTAAATTATTTAATTTATAAATATAAGTGTTGGCAAATGTATTTTTAGAAGCTTTCGCATTCAACATACAAGGACAATTTTCATGTGGTGTTAGATTTGGATTTGGATTTGGAATTGGATTTGGAATTGGATTTTGATCAATATCTTCATCAGAATATGAACCTGAATCTTCATCAGAATATGAACCAGAATATGAATCAGATTCTGATGAAGATTCAGGTTCATATTCTGGATCATATTCTGGATCTAATTTATATTCCAAACCTTGACAAATTAGACAATTGCATTTGCAACAGCAACTACAAGAACCTGCGCTTTTGGTATCTATAACTTCTCTAATAACTTCACCAATAGAAAAATCAGTTCTAAGAAACCAATTATAGAAATCCAAATTGATTATATTTGTATCAATTTTAACATATTTTTTCATAATATCAATAATATTAAATGCAAAATTATGATCATAACCAATTTCGCATAATTCTCTAATCCATTTTTCTGATATTTCATCTGATAAAATTTTAGATTTCCAATCAGGTTTGGAAGTTATTTTTTGAATAATTTCAGTAGATGTATTAATTTCAGTAGATGTATTAATTTCAGTAGATGTATTAATTTCAGTAGATGTATTCATTTATTTGATTAAGATGTTGGATTATAATTAATTTAATTAATTAATTATAATATGCAATTTTTTTAAGCTATTGTATTGGATAAAATAATATCATAATAATATAAGAGTGGATGCATATCTTCATTAGTTGAATTAGACATTTGTTTGTCTTTATTTGCTAAGTTGAATCCTGTAGAAAACCCATAATTATATCCCTCAGATAATCCCATTAAATAATTTTTTCTAATAATAGAAGATATATTTTGTTCAGGAGCACTTGATTTGTCAACATTATTTGCTAAATTAGCACTATTTGCTAAATTAGCACTATTTGCTAAATTAGCACTATTTGCACAATAATAACCATATCTATAAGCCATATATAATGAACTACAACTAACTAATACAATAGAGCAGATAAAACCTCCTGCAATAATAATATTAGTAGATTTAGAGTCTAAATTAATTTTCGTCATTGTTACTAGTATGATTTATTATCAAATGATTTATTATCAAATGATTTTATCAATTTTTTCTTATTTTTTCTTCTTCTGAATCTGTTGTGCAATCTTATTATGCTCAGTACAAATTTTTTTAAATAATTCTAAATTTTTTGTTGGTTTAATCTCATTTTGAATATTAGCAAATGTTAAACTAGGTGTTTGATCATTAATTATATCACGAGTAATACCATAATATTCTAAATAAGTATGGTCAAAACTTCCATACCTCTTTTTCGATTCATCTATACCAAAAAGTTCTATTAACTTGTTTAGATTCTGCTCTGATGTACAATCAATTTCCATATAAGTAGGAAGTCCAGGAACAGTATCAAAAGTTATTTCATGAGCCAAAGGATGGGACCATTTTTCTCTGATAGATTCTTGAAATGCCTTTTTTTTAATCCCTAGAGCTGTCATAAAATCAACACCAGTCTCGAAACTATCCTTGATATTTATTTCAAATTCTTGAGGATATTTTGGATCAGTCATTATTTTAATAGTCATAGTAGTATTTTTACCTTCTTTTCTTACTCTAGAAAATCCACGAACAGACTCGTCACATCTTAAAAAAACAGCTCTTTTATAAACTTTTTTTTTATGAATTCTTTTAGCACCATTTGCTAATAATATTTTACGTAAATCTTTGACATTAATATCTAAAAATTTGGCTTCATATTCAATTCCCATAATATTATAATTTTAGTATAGATAAATTTATAATATTAGTATAGATAAATTTATACTAAAATTTACAGATTTTAGTATAAATTTATCTATACTAATATTATAATTTTAGTATAGATAAATTTATACTAAAATCTGTAAATTAAATCTAATAATTATAATTATTTCTTCAAATATATATTCTTTAAAGTCTACAATAAATTAAAATTAATGATTTGAGATTTAACCATTTTTTAAGCATTTTTAAGCATTTTTAAGCATTTTTTGTTAATATATCTGATGATTTCTTTTTTGCAACAATTCCAATTGTAGATGATGTATTACTATTTGATGATGTTTTAATATTAGATGATTTTTGATTCATTTTAATATTAGATAATTTGGTCTTTGTCTTTGCTGACATTTCTTTTACTGAATCCAAAATTAGTTTATCTTCATCATCCAAGAAAGGATCTTCGTTATCTTCTGCTATTTTTTTATCATCATAAGTTTTATCAATAATATTATATTTTTTTCTCAGGAACTTGATACTTTTTTCAATAGTATCTTCACCAAATCCATATCTTGTGATCAATAGTTGTTTTAATTCATTGAGTTGGGGAATTTTTAATTCTAAATCAGTATTAGTAGCTAGGATATGTCTTGGATTTCTAAAATATTCTCTTGATTCTTCATATCTAAAATTATCAGGTAACTTATATTTACCTTGAGCTATCTTTTGCTCCTTTGTAATAAGTTCTTCAAGTGAACCATATTTTTTAATTAATTGCCATGCTCGTTTAGTACCAATACCATCAATAGTTTCGGTATAATCACAACCAAGTAAAATACAAATATCAATAAATTGATCCATAGTAATATCACCCTGTATTAAGATATCTTCCAGATTAATTTTAAACATATTCTTTTTTGTAAAATTTCTTAAAATATTATTTGTTCCAAATGTCAATAAATCCATATCTTCCGAAGCAACATGATCAACTAAATTATTTATAGATAAATATGCACATTGTGAATCAGCCTCTTCAGGTGCCAAAAAAGCAGGAATTCCCAGAAGCTTAACAATTTCATATGCTTGTAACATCTCTTTTTGATTAATACTAACTGATTGTTTTAGTAATTTGATTTTTTCAGCTTCTAACATATCAATAGTTTCATCATCTAGAATTATTTCAGAATCAGGCTCGGTTGATTTATCTTCTAATTCTAATAATTTACGAATTGCTTCTTTTTTTATTTTTGAACGATCATTCAAAATTTTCATTTTTAGTTCAGGGGGTTTACCATCAAATACAAAAACTGGTATTATTCCCATCTTCAAATAATTTAGTGATTTTGATAAAATTCCTTGTATATGTGAAGTTGATTTACCATCTGGACCTTTTAAATCATCACCAGTTGATCTAACAGCAGTAACATATTGATAAAGGATGATACTAGTATCGATGGCAATTTTTTTGCCATTTAGCTCTTGTATAGTCATTGCCTGAATTGAATCAGGAACGTGTTCGTTAAGTACTTTCATTAAATTTTTGATACCCATTTTTATGTTTTTTTATAAGATTTAGTTTAATATTAAATTTTATATTAAAACTTAATATTTGCCCAGATAAATTTCAATTTATTTATAATATGAAGATGGGTATAAAAATTGATAAAAAATTTATAAAAATTGAAATAAAATTTATATATTTACCATATCTATAAAATAATTATTTAAATAGCAACTGATAATGAGTGATTATGTTATAATTGAATCTGTACCCGATAAATGTATTAGACGAACAATGTATCATCCCACAAATAAGTGGGAAAGTTATTCGAATATCCATCCAGAATTTGGTTTATTGGATATGGGCCAAACTCATACATTCTCACTCAAGATTGATGGTTCGAACCTGAGTATCCATATAAAGTTTGATCCAGAAAATAATGAATGGAGAATAGTTTGTCTTTATGGTCGCACTGCTCCAGTGTGGACAGCTGACTCTGGTGAACCATATTCTGATATCAAGTATGGAAGTGCAGGCTCATTGGGAGATCTACCAGATAAGCTGACTTTATTTTCAATCACTGTCGCTGAACAGCTTGGAATTCAAGAAATAATTATTTATGGTGAAGCATTTAGAGCATCAAAGGCTAAGTATGCGTCATGGCATCCATTTGGATACAAGCTTCCATCGAAGAATTTCGAGTTGCATATGATGACAAGTGATTTACATATGCTTTTTTCATCATGTTGTGAACAATATCTAGTCCCGGTACAAGTCCTATCAACAAATGATGAGTTTTTGGATTTTCTTCGAGTTCAAACGGCAACAACAATTTTTCCACCTCCTCTTTTGTATTTTGGAAGATTAGGTAGTGGTATCAGAAAGTTGTACCCAATTCTTATGACTCGAGATCCAAATTTCGAGGGACTTTTCATTGTTAATGAAGAAGGTACAAATGGTTTCAAGTGGAAGACTCCGATTCATGAGGCGCAATTAAAGATTCGAACCTCAACAGAACTTGACTTGTTGCCTAATACTGAAGCATTTGACGTATATGAACTCCTGTTACAGGTATGTGCGATGTGTCCAAAGGCTCAGTCAAAGGCTCAGTCAAATAATCAGTCAAATTCTATGATGAGATCAGATGAGCAACTCAATATGAGAACACGAGTTGAAATTGCCGATGCTTTTACAAATATCCGAAACAAGTCTCCATGCTTTGAACACAAGTCTACAAGAGAGCGAAATGATGTCGTTACGTTTTTTCTTCCTCTGGTAGTAGATGAGGTATTATCACATTATGAGGATAGTGGTGTTACACATCATATGGACAAGGATAAGTTAGAGCGATTAACGAGATCAGTGATTACACCACTTATAATGAGAGCATAGGATTATTATTTTATTATTTGATTATTATTTGATTATTTGATTATTATTTGATTATTTGATTATTATTTGATTATTTGATTATTTTATGATTTTATTATTTGATAATTTGATAATTAATAGATTAATCATCAAATAGATCTAGAATATTTATTACTTATATTTTATTACTTTGTTAATACTATACCTAAAATTCGTTGATACAAAAGTAATCCTGCATCTTGAATAGGAAGAACATATGCATATGTATCTCCAACATTATTGTGACTATGCCATAAAGTTGGTGGTGTTATAAACATAGTTCCGGTTTTCCAGTATATTGTTGTTGGATTTTTTATATTACCTTGATCGTCTAATTCTTTACCAACTAAAGTATAAATATTTTTACTATCATCACATTTTATACACAAATCTAAAGCAACAGAATTGTGTTTATGTGGTTTTTGTATAGTTTTTGGTGGAAGTTCATTATATAGGGCCCATAATACGGGTGTAATAGTATTTACTCCTAATTTTTCAGTATCCTTATTACTTAATAATATACCTTTTCTATTATTATTTGGATTTGATAAATTATTTAAACTTTTTAGAAGAAAATCATTAGTATAGATAGCGGTTTTAAATATTTTGTTTTCTGCTTTAGTACCAAGATAATTCAATAGAGGACTATCATTTATATAATAAATTTGTAATTCGTCATTACCTGTATTTTTAATTTTAATTGAATCAAAACATGGAGAAATTAGTATATCACCCGACTTAACTATTTCTTCTATATCATCTATAATAATAGAAGCAGTACCATTTATAATATAAAATAAATTAGATGTTGCATTATATTGATTTGAAGAATCAATTAAACAATTATTTAATTCTATAATATTATTTATTGTATTAATTGTATCTAATTTTATAAATGATGCCAATAAATTTGGAGTTGTTGATTTATGTGAAACTTCAAATATTTTTGAAAAATCTATAAAATTAATTCCATAATTACAATTTGTAATATTTTTTTCATGAAAAGGACTATAATTTAAAGATGGGTTTACATTTTTTTCATATTCATAAGCTGAAATATAATTATCTTGATCTTGATTTTTATCCATAATTATATTTTATTAAGTATTATAATATTTAATAAAATAAAAATGTTTAAATTATTTTTTACTTATGCTTTATATTTTTTATGCATTTAATATTGATTCTTCATAAAAAGTATTAATTTGTATAGGATTTGATGATATACCTTCTTTCTCCAAATATTTAGTAATATTTTGTGTAGATAATAAAATTTGATCACATATAATGTCATTTTTCATATAATTAAATCCATATATTGGACCAGATATATCAGCATAATTAAATTCTCCAATGTCAAATAATAAATTATAATTTTTTTTTTCTGTATTTGATAAATCAGATGTATCGCCTCTAATAATACATCTATTGTTTGAAACATCTGTATTAATTAAATTTGCTTTCATTACAATATGTGCAAACATAGATACAGGATAAATTGAATAATATTTTTGTTCATTTTCCAAACAATTATTAGTTATCATATCTTCTAATATTTGCTTAGAAAATGAAAATGCATGAACATATTTGCAATCATTAGCATCAGGTTCAGTAAAATATAAACCAAATAAATGTTTGCATTTATTTGGTGAATTATTATTATCATTATCATTCATTTTTAAGAATTAATTTATAATATTATTTATAATATTATTTTTAAGATTATTCTTAGTATAAAATAATCAATTTTTGTGGTTATTATTTTATTAACTAATTTAAAATAATGTTTTTGGTAATTCTTCGATTCGCTTTGCTCATCTCCGTTATCAGTCCGTATTTAACTAATCTTAAAATAATTTTTTTTGGTATTTGACTAGGCTTAATTAATCTTATTTAATCCAATCATCGTGAATTAATACTCTGTTATCACATAACACACATATTGATGAATTTTGTGAACCAATTTTTCCAATACGACTTGATAATGAATTACATTTAGGACACATGTAGTAATTTTTAATAAATCTGGAAATAACAGCTTGCGGTTTATTCTTGGTGTTACGCTTAATGTGTAGAATAATACGTCCATCATGAAAATCTGCTAGACCTTCGTCCGACATATATTCATAATTAAAAAATTTAACAATAAGTTTACCAAAACATCTCCACTTAATCCCCAATTGATTAATCTCACATTTAAGTTCAGGATTTTTTATAAGATGAAATTTATCAATCATATGAGCAGCATTTAACCAATAAAAACGAGTTGGTTCAACTTTAAATTCTGGTTGAGGTAATGTCATTTTAAATACTACTCTTGGCTTAACATGTTTCATAATATCAGTCTTAATAGAAGTTGGGATAATAGGAATTTCTGAATTAGTATTTTGTTTATCATTAACAATTTTAATGATAGGATATGATTCGACTAGTTCTATTTTGAGTTTATCTAAATCAGATTCAGAAATTAACTTAATTTTCATTTTTGATTTCGAATTTGATTTAGAATTTGATTTCGAATTTGATTTATCTAATTTAATATTAGAACCAGTTGCAAATAATTCTATTGATGTAGCTGTTTTGTGAAGAATAGAAATTTTAGATGAATCAAAAGCAAATGGTTTTTCAGCAACAATTCTATAAATATCATTACTAGAACCATCTGTATTCTTAACATTTTCTCTACTAATAATAGTTCCTTTGATTGGACTACTATTAATTAGTAAATAGATTTCTTTAATTGCTTCACATTCGGCTATTGTCATTGATTTCAAATAATCAATCTTAATATAAAATTCAACTGCTAAATCATCACATTTAATTAGATCATCTATATTAGATCTATCCAATTTATAAATTTTATTCCCCAATAGATTATTATTCTTACAAATTGCAGGATCACAATCTAATCCAAGTGCGATTAAACCACCAGGATAAACTGTATCTAATGATGTTGAATCCGATTGTATGGATGTAATTTTAGAAATGATTGGTCGACAAGTCCATCGGTCCTTATGACAAGTAATAATACCAGGTTTAATGATAACCCAATCATTTTTAGAAATGTATCCAGCTTTAATCGATCCACCAATTACACCACCCTTGAGTTCATCAATATCAACACTAATTTTATTAATGTTGAATGATCTGAGAATATTCATTCGAAAAGGTTGATTAATTTGTTTATTCATATCAGGTTCAGGAACTGAAACAAGAAATTCTAGAATCTTATCAATATTAATTTTCTTTTGGGCCGAAATAGGTATAATCGGTTTTGATTGAATTTTTAAATTAGATCCAACAAAATTATTTAATTGTGTTAATTGTTGATCAACTAATTTCTCATCAGTTAAAAGATCTATTTTATTAAATAGAATCGCAATATTTTCAATATTTGTATGTGATAAAACATTCGTATGAGAAAGTGTCTGAGGCTGTGGAATTGCTTCAGACGCTGCAATTAATAAAAGAGCAACATCAAATGTTTCTGTTCCAGATACCATAGTTGACATATATGCTTGATGTCCAGGACAATCTACAAAACTATAATGTTTACAAAGTACAAGATTTGGATCATTTAATGCTACATTAGAACTTGAAAGAATATTAGTTTCTTTATTACGATAAATTCGTAAATTTGCATATCCCAAATTGATTGTGATATTTCGCTCGAGTTCAGAGGAATGCTTTTGAGTGCGAATACCTGTAAGACCATATACTACTGTAGATTTACCATGAGCAACATGGCCAACACACCCGACATTTAGTACAGGTTGTTTTTCAATAATATCCGAAAGTTTAATTGTTTTAATTGTTTTAATCATCTTATATGTTATTATATTTAGAACAATACAATTTATATAAATAAATGAATTTCAATTTTTTGATATATGAAAAATTTTATATAATCCTATAATATTCCGTTATATTTGTACGGCAATATGGACAATTAATATTGATATCATTATTATCATAATTATAGTTTTTAGGCGTTTTTGATTTTGTAATTAATGTTTGTATACATTTTTCACAAAAATTATGACCACAATTTGTTTGGATATTTGGATTAATTGAATAACAAATTGGACATTCTAATTCTTCAGTTTCAGCTGTTTCTATTCCTTCTATTTTGGCTGTTTCTATTCCTTCTATTTTGGCTGTTTCTAATTCTTCTGTTTTGACTGATTTCGTAGGTTTAATTAATCTAATGGTTTTAGTAATTGGTAGAATTTGTTTAATATAAAAATTTATTATTTTTCCTAATTCATCTGATTCTATATGATATAATTCTGGTTTTATTGAAGCCAAAAAATGACCTGTTTTATAATGACCATTTATACAACTAAATTTAAATGCCTTATTATCATTTGCACTAATATCAATATTTGGTTTAAATTTTAATAAAAACTTAGCAATTTCAAGATGTCCATTTGAACATGCCAAACTAAAACTCTCGTCCAAATTTATTGAAATATTAATATCTGGTTTAGATTTTAGAAGGAACAAAATAATATTAAAATTACCATGTTCACATGACATTCGAAATGCATATTCATCTAATGCTGAAATATTAATATCTGGTTTATATCCTAATAAAAATTTACATATTTCAAGATTACCACGTTCACATGCCCATCGAAATGGCTCCTCGTAATTAATTGATATATCAATTTCCGGAAAAAATCCCAATAGAAATTTAATAATATGCATATGATTATTTAAACAGGCATATCTAAATGCATACTCTGATGATGCTGAAATATTAATATTCGGATTGAAACTTAATAATAATTTAACAATATTAAGATAACCAAATTCACAAGCCCAACGAAATGCCATATCATTCCCTATTGAAATATCCAATAATGGATTTTTATCTATTAAAAACTTCACAATATCTATATGACCATTCTTACACGCATAACAATATGCATCTTCATAACGCGTTGATGTTTTAATATTTGGATTACATTCTAATAAATATTTGGCTATATTTAGATGACCATATTCACATGCTCGAAAAAATGGATCATTTGAATTAACAGAAATATTAATAGTAGGCTTAGTAACCAACAATAATTTCACAATATCTAAATTACCTCCTATACAAGAAAGTCTAAATGCATAATCATTTGATGCTGAAATATTAATATCAGGAACAGAATTTATTAAATATTTTACTATTTTAAAATATCCGTTCTCACAAGCCTTTGCTAATGCTTGTTCAATATGAGAAATTTTAATAATATCTGCATTTAATATTTTTGGTAATAAAATTTTAACAATTTTAAGATGCCCATTCTTACAAGCATAAGATAATGCATAATTTTCAAATGCTGAAATATTGATATCCGGTTTGATTTCTAATAAAAAATTAACTACATTTATATGTCCATTTAAACATGCATACCTAAATGCTTGTTCATCATTCATTGATATATCTATTTTTGGATTAATATCTAATTCAAGTAAATATTTTATTACATTTAGATGACCACCGAAACATGCATATCTAAATGGTTGGTTATTATATATTGATATATTAATATTTGGTTTAATAATTAATAACCATTTTATTATTTCTAAATGTCCATATTCACAACACAATAAGAAAGCAGTTTCATAATCAATATCAATTTGATTTGGTTGCGATTGTTGATTAAGTTGATTTGGTTGCGATTGTTGATTAAGTTGAATAAGTTCATACACTTTATGCACCATATTTAAATTCCCATTTTTACACATATATAAGATTAGCTTATTATAATCACGATTCATTTTATATTAGTTTGTTCGATTCTATCTGATTTAGTTATTTAACTAAATCAAGCAGAATTTAATTTAATTTCAATTTTTTATTAATCTATTTTATTAAATAAAACAAAATCTATTTATCACCAACTAGTATCACCAACTAGTATCACCAACTAGTATCACCAACTAGTATCACCAATTGATTTTAAATTTAATAATGGGGTTAAATCAATTTCTTTTAATTCTTTGCAATTATGCAAAAAATCATTACCAATTGATTTTAGGTTTATTAATCCTGATAAGTCAATACTTACTAAAGAATGACAATATTCCATAAATTCATTACCAATTGATTTTAGGTTTATTAATGATCTTAAATCAATTTCTTTTAATTCTTTACAATTATACAAAAAATTATCACCAATTGATTCAAGATTTATTAATCCTAATAAGTCAATACTTACTAAAGAAAAACAATACTCCATAAAATCATTACCAATTGATTTTAGGTTTATTAATGATGCCAAATGTATATTTTTTATAGATTCACATCCAGACATGAATTTATGACCAATTGATGTTATATTTGAAAAAAGTGGTAATTTAATAGTTACTATTTTTATACAATGTATTGCAAAGTCATCACTAATTGATTTAATATTTGATGATCCTGATAAATCAATAGTTTTTAATGCTTTACACCTTGCCATAAAATTTTTACCAATAAATATCAGATTTGTCGATGATGATAAATTTATACTTTCTAATTTAGCACAACCAACCATGAAATGACCATTAATAGATTTAAGATTCGATAATCCTGATAAATTTATATTTTTTAATTCTATACAATTACTCATAAAAGTAAAACCAATTGATGTTATATTTGATAAGAAACTTAAATTTATTTCTTTTAATACTTTGCATCCTGACATGAAATTATGACCAATTGATGTTATATTTGATAAGAAACTTAAATTTATTTCTTTTAATTTAATACATTTATTCATAAAATTTTCACCAATCGATGTTATGTTTTTTAATGGTGTTAAATCAATTGATTCTTGATTTTTATCTTTGATTTCACTATTTAAGTGTAATAATTTTGGTAATTCATTTACAAATCTAAAATCATTTGATTTATATGTAAATTCATTTATTTTTGGATCATCTTTAAATTTTTTAATAAAATATTCAAATAAATCATTTTGATCAACATCTAAAATTATTCTTCTTCTTGTATCTGAATCATATTGATCTGTAAATGATAAATCTAATAATTTTTTCTTTAATTCAATAATAATTGAAGTATCATTTATTTTTTCCGCTAATAATTCTGAATCCCATTTTATCCAAAGATAATTATCAACACTAAATGTTTTGTTTGTTAAATATTCTATTATTTTTTCCTTGTCTTGTGTAAATGACCTACTAGATAACCCATATTCTATTTGAGTAGATGGTTTTATTTTATGTGACATATAATAATGACCACGATTACAATGTATTATAATGATATTATCTTCTTTATCTGCTTTATCTGCTTTATCTAATAGCATTGGAAAAATTTTATATGTTATTTCAATTTTGCCAATGCCATTAGTAGAATTAATTAAATTATTTATTTTTTTGATATTATTATTTTTAATATCTGACCAATTATCTATTCTTAATAAATTTTTTATTAATTGTAAAAAATTTGATATTGAACCATCTGATGACATACCATCTAATACTTCATATTTTTGTTCATGATTAAAACATGTTTTATTAAAATTAATATTATTATTTGCATAAGAAATTATTAATTTGCTCCATGCGTCTCTAGAATTTAACATTTCGCCATATATATATTTTTCTTCTAGTGATGATTGTATATCAAAATCACTAAAATTAGTATAATACTCGATAAGTTCTTTTATTGGTTTTACTTTTGAGTTTTTAATTTGGTCAATATTAAAATTTGTTCCATTAAAAGACATTAAATTAATTAAATTTCTTGCAGTTACCTCGCCACAATCAGGATAGGTTAATTTATCTTCTAAATTAGGACAAAAATGTTTTGTTTGTTCATGTCCATAAATATGAAAATTTTTTTTAGTAATTTTTAATATTATATTTTCAAATTCACCAGTTTCAGCAAATGATTCGCCAGTTTCAGCAAATGATTCAGCAAATGATTCAGCAAATGATTCAGCAAATGATTCATTAATATTAATTAAATTTAATTGTTTATGTCGAATACTGTATTTATTATAAATTTCAAAAACTTCATTAATAGATTTATAATAATTTATAATCCCGGTATGATCTTTTGCTATCCACCATAAACAATATAATATGATATGACAATATATTTTTTTTTCGGCTTTATTAGCTTTATTATATATTGAAAAATTAGTTTTAAATAGTGAAAGTTTATTTACATAATCTGTTAAAATAGCAATATCTTCTGCTAATGATGGATAATGTTCTTTTTCTAAAATATTAAAATTAATTTTACCCATTTTAACAAAATCTTCATCAATTATAGATATATATAAAATTGCAATATATCTACCAATATCATGTGGTGTATACTCGTCTTTTATTTTGTTCGTTGGTAATATATAATTACTTGGTTTATGTGTTATTTTTATAATTTTTTTGGCTATTTTTTGTTGAGTAGATTCAAATTTATCTATTAAATGAAAATTATTTTGTATATAACCAGATTCACACATAATTAAGCCATAAATAGGATTTAAGTATTCTTCCATCTCATTATTTGTATGATCAAAAAAGTTTATTTTATGTTTAGTAGGATCAATTAATGGTTTACCACTACCAGTCATATTTATAAATGTATGACTATTTTTTAGTTCTAAGTATTTAATTTTATATTTTAAATATTTATTTTGATAATAATTTTGTGAATACATTGATAATAAATTATTAGATAAATTATTAGATAAATTATTAGATAAATTGGTTTTATCTTATTTTGTTTTATAAATACATATTTAATAAAGCCCATGTTGATACATAAGGATCAATTGATGACGATGGTCTTCTATCCTCAAAATATGTCCAAGTATTAACAGGAACTCTAATAGAAGTATGACGAGTACCGATACCATAAGTAAATATAGACATATTAGAAGTTTCATGAATACCAGTTAGTCTATAATTATTATCGGTACCATAAAAGTTTAGAATTTGTTTATGACCAAGATCAAATTTTTTAAATAGTTCACCATAAAATTGCTGATAATTTGTCTCTGTTAGATTTCTGGTTTGAATTGTTGAAAAATTATGATGACATCCACTACCATTGTATGAACTAACTGGTTTAGAATGATAATTAATATAGAGATCATTTGATTCTGCTAATCTTTCTAAAATATATCTGGCAACTGTTAATTCATCTGCTGCATCGATTCCAACACTAGGACCAATTTGAAATTCCCATTGTGATGGCATAACTTCTGCATTAAAACCACTAATATTAATACCAGCTAATAAACATTTTTTATAATGTTCTTCGACAATTGGTCTTAAGTTTTTATGAAAGATAGACATATTACAATAATGATCATTTTGTTGTGGCCATCTAGTAATATCATTTAGATCCCATCCATATATTGCATTTGTTAAAGCATCCATAAACACATATTCTTGTTCCAAACCAAACCATGGAACCAAATTATTATTTTTATTAAATGTATCCAACACATTTGCCCTAGTTGAATACTTATTAGGTTGACCATTTATATCAAATATATCGCATAAGACCAAATATTTTATTGATTCTGATGCAAAAGGATGAATTAGTAATTTAACTGGTTTTAACATTACCTCAGTATTAGTATTACAAGAGGTAGGTACAACATGACCAGTAGATGAACCATCGAATGACCATATTGGAAAATCAATAAGAGTGGGTTTTGATAATGTAGAATTTTTTAATTCAAGTGTTCTTACTTTAGTAAAAAAACGTTTCTTAGTAATATTGATATTATTTGAACTAACAAAGGTATTATCTGGACCAGTCCATAAATATTCAACACCTATTTTAGATTTATCTTTGTAATAATCCATATTAGATATATATATAAATAATATTAGGTTGTTTTTTAAAGTTAAATATAAAATAATTAAACATAATAAAATAATTAACAATATGTGATCTCAATAAATTGAATAAATTGAATATTATATTCTATTAGATAATATGATTTAATATGATATAATATTATTAATATGACATCAACTATATCAACTATATCAACTATATCAACTATATCAACTATATCAACTATATCAAATGTTAATGCTAAATCAGATGAAAATAATATTATAAATTTATTAGATGCGGAACAAATTATACAAGGAGTAAATGATGATAATATTATAGATGATACAAATAAGACTACTATGACAAATGAAACATTATTAATTAATTCTTTAGAAAACTATGATTTATCATATAGTGATGAAATTCATGCTAATAATAATTTAAATTCAGTTTCAAAAATAAAAAAAACTAATCAAAATACTCAGATAAAATCTCTATCAGCAAAGGTTAAATATAATTTCCAAACAATTTTAAATAAAATTAGAGGAAAAAGGGT
>Ga0214921_10004268_pt1 | contig 21157 bp, 17 predicted proteins | sample LL1505_MetaG_FD_177992 | JGI IMG/M metagenome (GOLD analysis project Ga0214921, IMG submission 177992) | Freshwater microbial communities from Lake Lanier, Atlanta, Georgia, United States - LL-1505 | ecosystem: Environmental > Aquatic > Freshwater > Lake | place: USA: Georgia | collected...
ACTATTAGCAGTGGGTGCCTTAGAATCTGTTGTGGTACAATCTGCAAGTGGAGAAAAAGTTGGCTTTTTAATGAATCTGGCCCAGAAACTGCAGGAATTGGTACCTAATCAAAATTTAGTTATTATTTTTATTGGTATCCTGTCAGCAGTTATTGATAACGTTCCCTTGGTTGCCGCAACAATGGGGATGTATCCTATGGATCAATTTCCATTAGATAATAACTTGTGGCATTTCATTGCCTATTCTGCGGGAACTGGTGGAAGTATGTTGATAATAGGTTCTGCCGCTGGTGTTGCAGCTATGGGCATGGAAAAAATAGACTTCATCTGGTATTTCAAAAAAATTAGCTGGCTGGCGTTTTTAGGATTTATTGCAGGTTGTTTAACTTTCATTGCTCTTTCGTAATTTTAAATACAATGTCTCGATATTTTCAAAGGGTATTTTTCCTTATTTTGATTGCTTCATTAAATTCTTGCAGTTACCTTGCTACTTACCAATTAGTAGGAGTATGGCGAGTGGTTGAAATATTGGAAGATAATAAATTATTAAGGGATAAAACCATAGAAAATATTATTCTTCAATTTAATGACGAGGGACAATATACATTCAAAGGAACTTTAAATTATAAAGAAGCTGGTAATTTTAAGGTAAAGCGCAACTTGCTGGTATTGTTTAACAAACTGTCTAATGAGGAGAAAAAACTATATATCGACGCCTTAAATAGTAAAAAACTGGTTTTGTTAATGGAAAATACGGGAAAAGTGAGAAAGATGGTTTTTAAGAAAACCTTTAAATAAGTTGTATTTCTAAAATGAAAAGGGGATTCCAATTAAATAAATTGGAATCCCTTATTTTATATTACTTCTTAGCTATTGACACAGTATTTATCCCTAAGTTTCCTCCAATGTTAATATCAACCATTATTCCTTCAGGAGTTATCTGTATATTATCCACAGAAAGTTGATCGATTTTACTTTTCATTTTAAAACCTGTTGCCAGTGGGTAATCATTGAGTTGCTTTTCCAGTTCTTTCTTTGTTTCATTCAAATTTAGGGTTAAATAAAAATTTATATTTTCCTGAACCATTTTTCTTAGATTACTTTTTAAAATCCATCCGGCAGATTTAATCAGGAAATTTCTGGTTTCTAAATTAAAGTCTAAATCAGGAAGATTTATTAAATGTGAGTTAGCATCCACCTCTGGCGTTCCTGTTAAGAATATTTTACCTTTATAAGCTCCAGTTAGCGTTATTTCAACGCCCATTTTATTATTTATTCCGAAATAATTCACATCAGTAACCGTTACTGATTTTTTCCCGCTGCTATAGATTTGTCCACCAACTTGTTTTAAAGTAAGATTTTTTGTTTCTGAAAAGGGTAATTTTGTTCGTAAAACCAGCATTGTTCTTAGATTACTGCTTAAAACCTGAGAATATTCAGGAATTTTATTTGCCGAATTCTCACGGGGTTTTTCCCCAATGCTAAGTTGTGGTTTAGCCATTAAAGACAAACTTGATATTAGTGAATCTCCTTGAATTATCAAGGGTGCCATAGTTATTTTCGACGGATTTACTGACAACCAAGCCTTATATTCATCTGAAACTGATAGAATTCTTGATATTGAAATCCAGGAATTATTAACCAATGACTTTAGATCGAAATAAGTAAGAATAGATTCATCAAACTGATCACCAAGATATGATTTTGAATTTTTTAATATTATATCAGCCAAAGAACCCAAGGGAATGGTAAAACCCCCAACCTGCGCTGTAGGTTTTTTAATCCAGGTATAATTGGTTAAATCAGTTTGTGTTTTTAAATTCCATTCTTTAGAAATCCTAAAACTTGTTTTTGCTTCAAGCTCTATTTCCCCTGAAGCGGAAACATTCGTAACCATGGCGTCATAAACTACTTGAATTGATAATGGAATTTTATATTTTAACTCATTATCCTTACCTATTAACTTGATGGGATTTTTTTTGAAAACTTTTACTTTCATTCTATCCCCATCATTAAAATCTTTGTCTTCATAAAGCAATCCCGTTAACTGACTGTTTATGATGGATTCCAAAACGGACAATTTTAAATTTACCGGAATATTTAGGTAAGAAAGGGGTAATGGTTTAAGTTCGTTAATATATTGAGCATCTGGCGTTACCAAAGGATTCTGCCTGGTACAACCAAGAAATAAAATCCAAACAATGAGTAACGTATAAATTCGAATTAGACGGGTCATTTTATAAAATTTTGATGCAATTGTAGTAATTTGTCCTTTAATTATGGTAAAAGTACCTTTAAATTTTTAGCAATACCTACTTAAAAAAATGATTATGTTACTTACAATGAAACATTTTAAATGGTCTAGCTTTCTTGTCCTCCTGGTAATCTCCAGTTTTTGTTTGGAAGCTCAAAAGAAAAAACCTGTTTCGACTGCAGTGGTTGAAAAGGAAGCTAAAGGAATGAATTTTCCTGAAAGCTCATTTAATGCTATATCCTGGCGATCTATTGGACCATATAGAGGAGGAAGATCTGCCGCCGTTACCGGGGTTCCAGGTAAACCAAATCTTTATTATTTCGGATCTACAGGAGGCGGTGTCTGGAAAACACAAGATGCAGGTCAAACCTGGGAAAATATATCAGATGGTTATTTCGGAGGATCCATAGGGTCAATTGCCGTTTCTGACAGTGATCCAAATATAATTTATGTTGGTGGTGGTGAAGTAACCGTCAGAGGCAATGTTTCCTACGGTTATGGCATGTGGAAAAGCACCGATGCCGGTAAAACATGGAAAGAGTCAGGACTCCCTGATTCAAAACACATTCCAAGAATTAGAATTAATCCTAAAAATCCAGATCTGGTTTACGCAGCAGTAATGGGTGATTTATTTAAATCCAGTCCAGACAGAGGCGTTTATCGTTCAAAAGATGGTGGAAAAAACTGGGAAAAAATTCTTTTTGCTAATGATGATGCAGGTGCTGTTGATCTTATTATTGATCCAAATAATTCAAGAGTATTATATGCTGCTACTTGGAGAATAAGAAGAACACCTTATGATTTGTCTAGTGGTGGTGAAGGTTCCGATCTTTGGAAAAGCACTGATGGAGGTGATAACTGGACAAAAATATCCAATAACAAAGGATTACCTAAAGGTCCATTAGGTATAATGGGAATAACGGTTTCTCCTGTGAATTCTGAGAAACTTTTTGCCATTATTGAAGCAAATGATGGAGGTGTTTATCGATCAGATAATGGAGGGGAGTCATGGGTTAGAACCAATGACGAACGGAATTTAAGGCAGCGTGCCTGGTACTATACCAGAATTTATGCAGATACAAAAAACGAAGATGTTGTTTATGTTATGAACGTAAACTACCATAAATCAGGAGATGGTGGAAAAACTTTTAATACCTCTAATGCACAGCATGGTGATCATCATGATTTATGGATCTCGCCAGATGATCCCAAAAAGATGATTATTGGTGATGATGGCGGTGGACAGGTATCTCTGGATGGAGGCATAAACTGGACAACCTACCATAATCAGCCCACGGCTCAATTTTATAGGGTTGTAACAGATGACCATTTTCCCTACAGAATTTACGGAGCTCAGCAGGATAATTCAACTTTAAGGGTTTATCATCGTACCGAAGGTTCAGAAATTGGTGAAAGAGACTGGGAAGAAACAGCTGGCGGAGAATCAGCTCACCTGGCGGTTGATCCAACAGATAATGAAATTGTCTATGGAAGTAGCTATGGCGGTTTATTGGAAAGAGTAAATCACAGAACAAAGCAAAATCAGAGCATTAACGTTTGGCCTGACAATCCCATGGGATATGGTGCTGAAGGTGCAAAATTCAGATTTCAATGGAATTTCCCGGTTTTTACATCCCCTAATAATCCTAAAAGGTTATATGCCGCTTCTCAACATTTACATGCATCTGATGATGGTGGACGTTCCTGGACAACCATCAGTCCAGATTTAACCAGAAATGACAGATCAAAAATGAAAAGTTCTGGTGGTCCCATTACTCAGGATAATACAAGCGTAGAATATTATTGTACCATTTTTGCTGCCTGTGAATCACCCATGGAACCTGGACTTTTATGGGCTGGATCTGATGATGGCTTAATACATGTTAGTAAAGATAATGGAACTAATTGGGAAAATGTCACACCTGCTGGCATGCCAGAATGGATGATGATTAATTCTTTGGAAATTGATCCTTTCCAGAAAGGAGGATTATATGTAGCTGGAACTCGATATAAATCAGGTGATTATACACCCTATTTATATCATACAACCAATTACGGTAAGTCATGGGAATTAATTACCGCAGGCATTGATAAGAATCATTTTACTAGAGTTCTACGTGCTGACCCTAAAAGAGCAGGATTATTATATGCTGGAACAGAATCGGGTATGTATATATCCTTTGACAACGGTACTTCATGGAAACCTTTTCAATTGAATTTACCAATTGTTCCTATTACCGATTTAACCATAAAAAATGATAACTTAATTGCCGCCACTCAAGGAAGAAGCTTTTGGATTATTGATGATTTAACCCCTTTACATCAGCTTAATGCTGAAATAGCCTCAGCTGAATTTCATCTCTTTAAGCCTATGCCAAGCTATAGAATGGAAGGCGGTTCTGGTTGGCGAGGCGCAAATACTAAAACGGCAGGAGCTAATCACCCTGGTGGTGTAATGGTTCATTTTAACCTCAAAGAAGTTCCAGCAGATTCTGTAGTCGTTCAGTTATCATTCCATGAAGCGGACGGAAAATTGATTAAAGAATTCTCCAGTAATGCTAAAGAGAGAACAGATAAACTATCAGATTTTAAGGCCGGTGGTAATCGTTTCGTTTGGAATATGCAATATCCAGGTGCACTTCGCTTTGATGGTATGATTCTATGGGCAGCCGCCTTAAACGGTCCAAAAGCTGTTCCTGGCATATATAAAGTTGTTTTGAGTGTAGGCAAGAATAAGCAAGAACAAACTTTCGAAATTTTAAAGGATCCAAGATCTGAATCAACCTTAGATGATTTTAAAAAACAATTCAATTTCCTTATTGAAATAAGAGATAAAGTGACGGAAGCGCATCAGGCAATTCTGGATATCAGAGAAACCCGAAAGCAGATTACACACTTAAAATCTATATGGAAGGATGATGCAGAAATGAAATCCTTAATTCAGAAGGCTAATGATTTGGATAAAGAAATCACTAAAATTGAAAACGAACTATATCAGACAAAAAATAAAAGTGGCCAGGATCCTCTAAACTATCCAATCAAATTGACCAATAAATTGGCTCACGTTGGAAGCTTAACAAACAGAGGTGATTTTCCTCCTACGCAGCAGGCAACTCAGGTCAAAGATGAATTGAATAAATTAATCAATGCAGAGTTACAAAAATGGGAAAACATAAAATCAACTGAAATAGAGTCATTCAACAAATCAGTGAGAGACAAAGGAATTGATGTTTTAAAACTTAAAAAAGAAAACAAAACTTCCTAAACCTTGTTAGGCATTGGAAAGGGGTATTTTCCCCTTTCCAATGATTTTAAAAATAAAATATGTTTGGATTATTCAAAAAAGACCCAGTTGCCAATCTTCAAAAAACTTATAATCAATTGCTAGAAGAGGCTATGCAACTTCAAAGAAAAGGGGATATAAAGGGATATGCAGCTAAAATGGCTGAATCTGAAAAGGTAATGAGTGACATAGAGAAAATTAAAAAAGGTTGATCATCAATTGGTAAAAGTTATCTGATAAATTTTAACCTTTCTCCTTTCAAATCATCCTTTAATTTTCCTTCATGCCACACTAAATTTCCGTTTACTAAGGTAGTTAGTACAGTTCCGTTCAATGTCTTTCCAAGAAGAGGACTCCAATTGCAATGATAAGCTATATTTCCTTTTGTGATTTGATAAGGTAAATTAATATCAATTATTGCCATATCAGCTGCAAATCCTTCTTCTAAATATCCTCTGTTCTTTATGCCAAAACATTCTGATGGAGCGTGGCACATTTTTTCAACTATTTTCTCTAGGGAAATCAAGCCCTTATGGTAAAAATCTAACATCATTTGTAAACCGTGCTGAACCAAAGGTAATCCAGAGGGTGCGGAAAAATAGCTTTGGTTTTTTTCCATTAAGGTATGTGGTGCGTGATCTGTAGCTATAATATCCAGTTTATCATTGATTAAACCTTGAAATAGTGCCGATTGATGAGAGGAAGATTTTATGGCGGGATTACACTTTATCAAACTTCCTAAAGATTCATAATCATTGCTATTAAAATATAAATGATGGACACAAACTTCAGAGGTAATTCTTTTTTGCTTAAGGGGAATTTCATTGGTAAAAAGACTCAATTCATCTTCCGTTGAAATATGAAGAATATGGAGCCGTGTCCCATACTTTTTTGCCAGTGAAACAGCCAATGTTGAGGACAATAAACAAGCCTGAACGGATCGGATTTCAGGATGAAAAGAAAAAGGAATTTCCTCCCCGTAAGAAGCTAAATAAGCAGCTTCATTTCTCTTAACAGTTTCTTCATCTTCACAATGGGTAGAAATCAAAATAGGTATTTCTGAAAACAAGGTATTTAATGCATTGGGATGGTCTACAAGCATATTTCCTGTACTTGACCCCATAAATATTTTTACACCGCAGACTTCATCATTGATTGCTTTTAATACTTCTTCAATGTTATCGTTCGTTGCTCCCATAAAAAAGGAATAGTTGGCTACTGAGTTAGCCGCTCCTATTTGATATTTTTGTTCAAGTAATTCTTTGGTAACTGCTGGCGGTTTAGTATTGGGCATTTCCATAAATGAAGTTACCCCACCTAAAACAGCTGCTCTTGATTCAGAATAAACCGATGCTTTATGGGTTAATCCTGGTTCTCTGAAATGTACTTGCGTATCAATAATTCCAGGGATGAGATGCCTTCCCGAACCGTCTATTTCAATGTCTGCTGTGTGTCCAATTTGACCTGAAATTTTATCTATAAGCCCTTGTTTAATATAAACATCTCCCGTTGTTACAGATCCCTTATTAATAATTTGAATGTCCCGAATTATAATTGTTGGTTGACTCATTGTTAATTTTAATCCAAAGATAGCATGGGAAGTAGAATTTAGACTTAATGATATGTACTTAATTTCCTAATTTTGACCTAAATTTTAATATTAAATGTATAAAAAAAACTTATTAGATCAACAAATAGGTATCTTAGGTGGAGGCCAACTAGGTAAAATGTTAGCTATTGAGGCTGCAAACTGGCACCTACCTATTCATATATTAGACCAAAAAGCTGATTTTCCTGCGGTACCTTATGCCCCATTTTTTCAAGCTGGGAACTTTAAAAATTATGACGATGTATATCATTTTGGCATATCCAAAGATATTTTAACCATTGAAATAGAACAAATAAATGTTGATGCTTTATTTGATCTTGAAAATGAAGGAGTAAAAGTTTACCCAAAACCTGCAACGGTCAAGGTAATTCAAGACAAGGGGTTACAAAAACTTTTTTATCAGGAAAGGAAAATTCCCACTGCACCCTTTAAGCTATTTGAAAATGCCCTCGAAATTCATGAAGCCATATTAAACCATGAAATTAAAATTCCCTTTGTTCAAAAATCACGAAAAGACGGATATGATGGCAAAGGCGTGGTCGTGGTTTCAGAAGAAAACAATTTAACTTCGTTATTAGATTGTCCAAGCATTATTGAAGAAAAAATAGAAATAATAAAAGAAATCAGTATCATTGTTGCAAGGTCTGCATCAGGTGAATTGGTTCACTATGAACCTGTTGAACAACATTTTAATCCAGATGCCAATCTGGTGGAATATTTAATTTGTCCTGCAGAAATAGAACATACTCAGTATCTGGAAATGAAAGATATTTCCACGCTCATTGCTACAGAAATAGATTTGGTAGGTTTGCTGGCCATAGAATTTTTTATTGATGTTAAGGATAATGTATATGTAAATGAAGTAGCCCCAAGACCTCATAATAGCGGACATCATACCCAAAATAGTTGTGAAACTTCTCAATTTGAGCAACATCTACGGGCCATTCTAGATATGCCATTAGGTTCAACCCGACAACATAGCCTGGGTGCCATGGTCAATATTATTGGTGAACCAGGTTATTTTGGGAAAACCCTCTACAAAGGTCTGGAATCTATCCTTAGCATAGAAGGTGTCCATTTGCACTTATATGGTAAAATAGAAACAAGACCCTATCGCAAAATGGGACACGTAAATATTTCAGGCAATAACAGAAAAAAAATAATAGAAAATATAAAAATAATAAAGAGCACCTTAAAAGTAATTTCTTAAGGTGCCCCCAAAACTAGAAAAATATTCCAGTTTTAAGTTGAATTCTTCTGAAATGGTATTTTAAAATGCTTTCTGTTTGAAAAATCTGCCACCCTCTGCCAGGAGTATTGTCTTGATAGGATAAATACTGATATAAATACCCTAACTCTAACATAATTCTGGTATTAGCGTCCATTTTTCGGTAAACTGCAAGACCTGCATAAACTCTGTGTCCAGGATTGTAAGTTGCCCATCCTGATTGTAATCTGCTGCCTCCAATTCCAACACCGAGGTCAGCAACACCTGAAAAGCGCCAGTTTTTACTTTCATCTCTAACAAAATATCTTAATTCCGACAGCAAACTTATTCCATAAAGGCCATCTAAAGGCTTAAATTGGGTGTATGCAACCCCTCCACCCAGTGATAAATTATTCCTTATTGATTTTCCTGCTTTAAATTCAAAGCCGGGGCTTATCAAATCACCTCCATTTAAATAAAATCCATATCCAATAGAAAATTGGCCAGCCAGATAAGCCCTTTTTTCATATGAGGAAGCAATTCCCTCATTTTGGCTTCTTAAAAAAAAAGGCAAAGCGATAAATAGTAGGAAATGGTACCCAAAACTCAATTTAGTCATTTGTTTTAGACTTTATGGTACTTAAAAGCTCCCATTTAGAGGGGTTCTTATAATTAAACTGCCATATACCGTCTTCTCCGGTTATAATGGCTATTTTAGCATCTTCTAAAACAATGATATCAACTGCCGAAAAAGATTTATCCTGATAAATTAAATTTTTATCTATGGCGTTTAAATCTTTGGTATCATATAATTTTATTCCCTTATCGTCTTCACAAATAAACAATAAGCCTTGATTTATAGACAACCCAATGGGATGATGGAGAGTATAGCTTTTAATTAGTTTAGGATTTCTAAGATCAGAAATATTAATTACATCCAGTTGATTTAAAAAACCTTCGCATTCTGTTCCATCCCTCAGTGTTACGAAAGCTGTTTTACCATCACTAACTACTGGATCACATGCTCTCCAATGCTCAAAAGTTGATAAAAGAGCTGGTTTCTCAGGATTTTCAATACCATAAATATACATACCAGTCTGAGATCCAATGAACAAAAGTCCTTCAAATGGATAGATGGTTTCAATATTCCAACCAACGTTCTGGGTGCTCACTTGTTTGGTTAACCCATTATCCTCTAATTTAAAAGCTGATAAATTACTGGTTGTTACTGTATATAAAAATCCTTGATTCATCGTAAATCTTGCCGTTGAACCCCCAATACCCACGGTACCAAATGGTGTTTTTAACCCAGATGTCAAACTACTTTCTCTGGACCAGATAACATTTCCATCAAAAAAAGAATTTCCAGCATTTTCTGAACATGGAAATGTTTCAGTTACTCCAGCCGGTTTATAAGCCACTAACAACCCTAACTTTTCATCTTTTCCATAGGTAGGAAAAACATTTTCAACCCTAAAAACCTCCTTCACATCTTGAGGATTCTTTAAGTCAAGTACAACTAAATCAATATAGCTGTCCGCATATAATAATCCATTCCTAACGGCTAAATCAGAATTACCTGGTATTTTGATAAAGGAAATAAATCTGGGATTAGCGGGTATTTTGTTATCGACAACATGAATGCCTAAATCAGGTTCATTGATTAAAAGATAATCTCCATAAACATAAATTTTACCCGTAGTTATTAATTCTTTTGAAGTAGAAGCTGTAATTTTTTGCCTTAATACTTCAGGTTTAATAAAAACAGGATCATACCGCTGGTAAGTAAAAACATTTTCACAGGTATCTTTCAAACAAGAATTTAAAGAAAATGAAAGCAAAACGCAAAATCCAATGTTTTTCATAGAACAATTATTTAATAATAAATAAAACAACTATTTTATTAATTAACGTGGATTTTTTGAAAATCGTTGGCTTTCTGCGAAAAAAGACTAGAATTTTTTAGAAAAACTATTGTTTTTTATGATGTTAAAAGGATAATTATTACCAAGATCAACTCCATAATGAAGTAGTTCTTCATCGGACAATAAATGAATCCCTATCAATTTTTCAGGAGGTAAATTTTTTAGTTGGGGTAACCAGTGTTTAACGTAAGAACCTTCTGCATCATACTTTTGCGATTGCGTTTGGACGTTGAATATACGATCTTCTCTGGGGTCACTACCTACTCCTGCTATATAATTCCAATTTCCATAATTGCTGCACACATCATAATCAATCAGGTATGACTCAAAATATTCAGCACCCATCAACCAGTTTATTTTTAACTCTTTTGTTAAAAAACTTGCTACAACTTGCCTTCCTCTATTGGACATAAAACCCGTTTGATTTAATTCCTTCATATTTGCGTCAATAAAAGGAACGCCTGTTTCACCATCCGCCCATTTTTGGAAAACCAAAAAGTCATTTTTGAATTTGATATTTTTTAATTCCCTGGGACCACCAAGATGAAAAATTTTATTCTTATATTTTTTACCCATTAACCTGAAGAAGTCTCTCCAAAGAAGTTCGAAAATTAACCAATAGGTACTTTCATTTGATTTTATTTCCTTTTCGAACCTCCTGATTTCATGATAAATTTTCTTTGGCGAAATACAACCCATTGCTAACCAAGGAGAAAATCTTGAGGAAAACTCACGACCTAATAATCCATTTCGGGTTTCTTTATAAGTTAAAATTCTTTCATTAATCCAAAGATATTCATTTAATCTGCTCAAAGCTGCCGTTTCTCCACCCTGGAATCCTGAGAGTTTTAAATTATCTACCTCTTCAAATCCCAGATTATTCAATGAAGGTAAATCACCCGGCTCGACTTGTACAGAGAGAGGATGAAACATTTTAGAAGGCGCTGGGAAAGGTTTCCTGACTGGAACAATTCTCTCTACTTCTTTTCGAAATTGAGTGAAAACGTCAGGAGTATGTGACACAGGAAATGGTAAATCTGCTGTATGATAGAGCATTTTACCTCTGTAATAAATTAATTCCCGACCTTCCTGCCATAATAATTTCTCGAGATTGTCTTGTATTTTGACCTCTTCATCGGTTCGTTCTCTATTACAGAAAATGGCGGAAGCTTTAGTTTGTTCTGCCAGACCTATTAATATTTTTTCTGTAAGACCGATTCGTATAATAAGATCTGATCCTAAAATATTTAGATTTTTTCTTAAATCTGAGAGACTTTCCAATAAAAATTTTAAACGAAATAATCCTGTTTTGGCAAAACCAAATGAAGTTTTCTCATAAATTTGTCTTTCGTCAAGAACATAAACAGGAATAACTTCCTTTGCCTGACGGATCGCTTCACAGAGTGCCTCATTGTCATGCAACCTTAAATCTTGTCTAAACCAAACAATTACTCTTTCCTTAACCATAAAATTCAGTTGTGTGGATGATTATTAGATAAACAAGTATAACAATAGTATGTTTTTAAAGATATAAATAAATTATTCCTGATAAAATGATTTATATTGGGATTTAAATAATTTGAACATGAATAAATTAGTATGCCGTAACTTGATATGCCTTTTCCTGTTAAATATAATTCCCTCATTAATTAAAGCTCAAGAAAATGCAGCCTACATCTTGTACAATAATAAAGGGGAAAAAATTGATTATGAGCAGGTTTTAAAAGTTGCTTGCCAAAATGATGTTGTCTTTTTTGGAGAACTCCACAATAATCCAATCTCCCATTGGTTGCAACTGAAACTCACAGAGGATCTTTATGAATGTAAAAAAGGAAAAATCATTTTAGGTGCAGAAATGTTCGAAACGGATGACCAACTCATAATAAATGAATATTTAGCAGGTACAATTAATGTGAAAAATTTTGAAGAAGAAGCGAAACTCTGGAAAAACTATGTAACCGATTATAAACCTTTAATGGAATTTGCTAAATCTAAAAATATTCCGTTCTATGCTACAAATATTCCTCGCAGATACGCTAACCTTGTTTTCCGTTTAGGACTTGAAGGATTAAATAATCTTGACAAGGAAGCCAAAGCCCATTTAATACCGCCCCTTCCCATCCCTCTTGACATGGAATTACCTACCTACAAAAAAATGATTTCCATGATGGGTAATCATGGGGGTAATTCTGCTGAAAATATGGTAAAATCTCAGGCTATCAAAGATGCAACAATGGGTTACTCCATCTCTGGAGCGATCAAAAATGACCATTTATTTATGCATTTCAATGGTGCTTATCATTCTGATGAAAAAGAAGGCACTGTATGGTACTTAAACAAATATAGTCCAGGTCTTAAAATATTAAATATTAGTACCGTAGAACAAAAAAAAGTGGATGTTCTGGAAGCTGAAAATTTTACAAAAGCCGATTTCATTTTGGTTGTTTCAGATAAAATGACAAAAACTTACTAAATTGAGAAAATATATAATTTATTCTTGTTTGTATATATTAAGTTTTTCCTGTGCAGAAACTAACTATCCTCAAGGAAAAATATTATATGAAAATTTTTGTGTTAGTTGTCACATGGCAGATGGTGTTGGCCTGGAATCGCTGATTCCCACTCTTGTTAAAGCAGATTATCTCCTTGAAAATCCATTAAAAACAGCTTGTATTATCAGAAACGGATTGAATGATACCATTGTGGTTAATGGTAAAGTGTATAGCCAAGAAATGAGTGCCATTCCAGTATTGTCAGAGTTTGAGATTACAAACATTATGAATTATATACATTCATCCTGGGGTAATAATATGCCATACGTAACCCTTGAAGAAGTTAAAAGATCTTTAGATAGCTGTAAAATAAAATGATGTTTGAAAAAATATATTGAAAAACTAAAATACCTCGTTATTTTTGATAAATAATCTGGTAAAATTCCAGAAAAAATAGGCTTATGAATATCAAATTTATGCTCCGGTTTTTCCTTTCTACGCTACTGTTTTTCTACTTGATTACAGGGGAAAGTCAAACAAATGTGGGAAGTAATGCTATCACCTTGATAAAAGGAAAAGATACAATTTTTATTTGTGATACTGATATTCAGGTTAATTTACAAGCTCTACAAGCAGTCTATCACAGATGGACGCCCATCAATATTTTTAATGATGCAAGTTTGCAAAATCCAGTGGCAAAACCTACTCAGTCTGGCTGGGTTTATCTAACAGCACTTATTAATGGAACTTTGTTAAAAGATTCTGTTTATCTGAGCATTATTAAACCTCTATTAATAAAAGGTTCCAACAATGAAAACCCTGTTTGTGCCGGAGCTCCTCTATTGCTTCCGATATCAACGAATACTGGTGCACAGGGAATTACCTGGATTTCAGATGAAAAAATCACTATATTAGAGAATGGGAGTGCGCTTATTTATCCAAATAAATCAGGTACTGTCAATGTAAATCAACAAATAGGAGCCTGTAAAACATCAACTTCTTTTTCCTACCAGGTTAAAGCTACCCAAGTTAAAATCCAAAATGAAGGAGATACGCTAGAGATATGTAAAGGATCGAAACTTACCTTAAAAGCAGAAACAAATACAGGGAATCAAGCTAATATAACCTGGTTACCCGCAGATAAATATATAGATAATCCAAAAGGAGGTACCGTTAAAGTAAATCCAATAGTTTCGACAACCTATATTGCCATATTTGAGCAAGATGGCTGTACAGTGAAAGATTCTGTAAGGGTTAGAGTAGATTCACTTCCCTCAAAACTCCTTATATTAAAAGATGAAAATAAGGAGCAATATTGCCAGGGTACTATTGTAAAATTAACTTCTCAGGTTTACAACCCGGCAGAATATCCTGATATTAAGCATAAATGGTTCCCATATAAAGGATTTGAGTCTCCTGATTCATTGTATAATCTGGTCATTACCACCATTGATAGCATTATTTTATTCAGAGCTACAACCAATCATGCCTGCAGAGATACCCAGCCAGCCATCATTCCTGTTATTAAGCCCAAAGACTTAAAACTGGTGCCTAAGGATACAACTATTTGTTTTGGTGAAAAAGTAACTTTGAACTTATCATTTTCGGGAATAGGAGAAGTTTCCTGGGAACCAGAAGATGTTGTCTCTTGTAAAAGTTGTAAAAATCCAACTCTTTTCCTGACCCAATCAAAAGAAATAAAGGCAACCGTCAAGGAAAAAGATTGTCCTACAACCATTACTGCTAAAATAAATGTCATACCACCACCCGCCATTGGATTCAATACTAAAACAACCATTTGCAGAGGAGAAGAACTTCAACTTTTAGTTAATAATGATCCTTTGGTAAAATACACATGGAGTACCTCATCAGATCCTACCTTTTCATCCACTAATCCTTTAATAAAAGTTAAGCCTTTAACTAATACAACCTACACTGTAAAAGCTCAACAAGGAAATTGTGGACCCACAACTGCATCTATAAATATTTCAGTTATCCAGCCATCAACCGTTACTGTTCCAGCTAATTTAACAATTTGCCCTGGCCTTCCAGTCAATTTAGAAGCAGTTGGAAATGCAGTTGCAGGAGTAGAGCAACAATATAAATGGATTTATAATAATCAAACTGTTCTAGGTCCAAAACTTTCACTTCCAAATCTGTCTGCCACCACCACTTTTATTCTGGATTACACCTATGGTCCAAATTGTGGTGTAGAAAGAAAATCTGTTACTGTTACGGTTGCAGCACTTCCAAGACTAACTAACTTTAAAATAGAACCAGTTGAAAGTGCAGTTACAGGAATACCTTTAGGAGAAAAGGTAATTGTCAGTGGAAATTTGACACCAGTAAATCTTCCTGGTATAAGTTACTCCTGGAAAGCAAATGGCAAAGACATCCCTGGTACAACGCCCATTTTAGAACATATTCCTACAGACAATCCGACAACATACACTTTAACTGTAAAAAATTCTAATGGCTGTGAATTAAGTTTTAATACTCCCCCCATTCAGGTATTGGCACCAGTTTTTGATATACCCAGTGCATTTACTCCTGATGGCGACGGAGTAAATGACTTCTTTAATGTCGTCTACAGAGGTAAAATTGATATTGTAACTTTTAAAATCTTTAACCGCTGGGGACAACAGATTTACAATAATGAAACGGTTTCAACAGGATGGGATGGAAAACAAAATGGCACTGATTCCCCAAGTGATGTCTATGTATATTATATAGTTATAAAATATCCTGACGGTAAAGAATTTATCAAAAAAGGAGATTTAACCCTTTTCCGATAAACTTAATTAAAAGATGACAAAATTTCCTTCTTCAAAAGTATTAATCTATTTTTTTCAGCTTCATTAAGGCGTTGAAAATTTAAATATGACTTATATAATGCTTGTCTCTCTTTAAAATATAGAGAAAAATATGCCATGAAACCTGCTAATATTGCCGCTGGAAGAACCCATATATTCCAAAACCAGGCAATCAGACATAGTAAAATTGCATAAATTAGAAAACCACCAAAACCAGCACCAAATCTTACTGGAGATATAAATGAGGGGTGTTTTACTTTGGTTTTTGTAATCCATTCAGCAAATATGACAGGGGGAGATGCAAATACGGAACCCAGAAAAGAAATAATTATGAATATTCCTAGCGATAGATATCCAAGATGATAATCCTTGGTTGAAACTACTTTATCATCAATACTTCTGTTTTTAAGTATAGTTTGATAAGCATCAATTTTTTTCAGCGTTTCAAATTTAAGTTCTTCTGAAGCATGATAATTCCAAAAATGGCTAACCTTTTGTTCTAATCTCAGTCTCCCGTCCTGATTATTATAAACAGGTAAAAAAGAATAGGAATTTAAATTCCTGGTCATCATTAAGCAAAATTCGACTAAGTTTTCATCGGATTCATTTTCAATAATTATCATATTTTTTTTTAATTCAACAGCTAGATCTATCAATAATTGATGATAATCAGGAACCTGCTCACTATTTATATAATCTTTAACAGACAAAGGATTACCCACATGAAGATACGCAGTTCCCCTAAAAATTAAAGGCTCAGTATAATTAACGCTCACTGGCAAAACAAATAAATCCTGCATTTCAGGATAATTAAACAAGGTACCAAAGGCAATTCTCGCAATTCCCCGCTGAAGAGGCCTTAATCTTTTCTCATTTTCCGTTCTGCCTTCTGGAAAAAGTGCTATAATATCTCCGTTTGAAATATGTTGGTAACATCGGGAAAAGGTATCATAATTATTTTTTAAAGACCCAAACCCTGATTCTTTTTGCCTAAAAACGGGAATCATTTTCCCTTGTTTTAAAAGGAAACGATAAAATAATTTATTAAAATGATCCCCTCTAACTAAAAAATGAACAGGCTTTTTAATATTCACAGCCATAATGACCGGCTCCAAAAAAGCGGAAGGATGGTTCATGGCTATGATAAAAGCCTTATTATCGGGGATATTTTCTTTACCTGAAAAGTAAATATTCCGGAAATATACTTTTAATGCAACTTTGACCAAAGGTTTTAGAAAAAAATATAACATAGTGATCAACCAGTTTGTAATAATAGTTACCTTCGTTAAAAGGCAATAAAGGTACTTCTAAATTGTATGGAAGAAAAAAAAAATTGATTTGTATTGGTGGACCAACCGCCTCAGGAAAAACAGCATTATCGCTACAACTCGCAAAGATACATCAAACCGAGATCATTTCTGTTGATAGTCGTCAACTTTACAAGGAAATGAACATTGGAACAGCTAAGCCAACTGCTTTAGAACTAAGCACAGTTCCACATCATTTTATTAATCATATTTCCATTCAGGAGCATTATGATATTGGCATATTTGAAAAGCAGGCCATTGAACTATTAGAAGAAAAGTTCAAAACTTACGATATACTAATAGCAGTAGGCGGAAGTGGTTTATATTTCAAATCTCTATTAGAAGGTATCGACTATTTTCCTGAAATTAGTCAGCACATTCAGCAAATGGTAAAACTTTCCTATCAAAATCATGGATTATCATTTCTTCAAAAAATGTTGCAAAAAGCAGACCCTGAATATTATGAAATGGTAGACAAAAATAACCCCGTTAGATTAATCAGAGCCTTATGCATTTGCGAAGAAACAGGACAGCCTTACTCTGCTTTTAGGAAAGGGAATAAAGCAAATAGATTTTTTGAAGCTCAATGTTATTACTTAAATCCTGAAAGAACTTTTCTGTATGAAAAAATTAATCAAAGAGTTGACCAGATGATAAAAGATGGTTTAATTGAGGAAGTATTTGAGCTTCAATCTTTTAAACATTTAAAAGCCCTTCAAACAGTAGGTTATACCGAATTATTCAAATATTTTACTAATGAATATGATATTAAAGAAGCAATATTAAAAATAAAACAACACAGCAGACAGTATGCAAAAAGACAATTAACATGGTTCAATAATACAGAAAACTGGAAAATTTGGGAGGATTGCGATATTTTAAAATTTTGATTATTTTTACTAAAACTAAATTTTATTCTACAAAAATAGAATATTTAATTTTTTTTAGTTAATATTGAACATCTGAAAGATATTTTTGTCTAACCTTAAAAATTTATAATGAGATTTTACGATTTCGTCATTTTAGTTTCAGGAGGTTCTGGTTTAAGGTTGACAAAAGGTTTAGAAAAAATTTATATTAATCGATCTATCCTTTTGAAAAACTGCCAAATACACACCAGCCAAAAAATTAAAAGTTGTAATTGGAATTTTTCTTTTAGCCACAGCTTATTTGAGTTTATTACTTGGATAGATTCCTTTTCAAAAAACAGATGCGAAAAGAAGGATAAGTATAGATTATATATACATTCTGGGATGCTATCTTTAAATTTCTATGAACACCTAAAAGGAACACTAAATTTCTATATAAAAATTATTTTCAACGAAATGAAATTTTTTTCAATGATTTGCGAGGGATTGTCATTAATAACAGCAAATGGTATTTCCTTCCAAAAAATTAACGGTGGCAGGACTTATTGTCTTAGTTATCAATTAATAAAGTGATATATGAGAAATTTGAGTATAAAGATTTTTGTTCAAATATTGACTTTAATCATTACGTTAATAAGTTTTTCTAATCAGCCTTTAATCGTTTCCAGTTCACTGGTTATAGCCATTCTGTTAATCGTATTTATTGGAATCCCGCATGGAGCCAACGACCATCTTCTTTTTTTTAGATTATTTCAAAACAAACTGCGAGAAAATAATAAATCAGGGATTTTATTTTATGGTAGCTACCTGGGATTAATTTTTCTTTATGCTTTATGTTGGTATTTTTTTCCTTTATTTTCCTTAGGACTATTCATATTTATTTCCATATACCATTTTGGACAGTCAAATTTATATGCTTCTCCACTAAAGTCAAATTTACTGGCTATCCTTTTATCAGGAATATTTGTTCTGATGACACCCATTTTAGCTCATCTGGAGGAAGCTAAGCCTATAATCCTATTACTTTCTCAAAATGAAAATTTAATTAGTATAAATTTTGAACAAGGAAGACAAATTTCTGTTTGGTTGGGAATTTGTACTTTATTATTTTGGTTTATGCTGATAATCATAAAGAAGATGAGTTGGAAGACAGGTCTTTCAGAAATAGTGAACGGAGTTTTATTATTTAATCTTTTCTATTTTGCCCCTTTATGGATTGGTTTTGCTGTATATTTCACTTTATGGCATTCTGTTCCTTCCATAGAAGACCAAATAAATTTTTTCAAAAAGAAATGCGATAATTATCATCTGGGGAAATATATAAAAGAAATTTTGCCCTATACCATTCTGGCCATTTTTGGTTTAATTATTACATTAAAATTTTCAGGAGGATTTATAACTCAGGTTCAGGGTATTTCTCTAATGTTTGCTTTTATTGCCGTTATAACCCTGCCTCACATGATTATGATGGAACTTTTGTACAAGCAAATAGGAAAAACAGAAAACGAAATGAACTAATAACTTTGTAATTTTTTAACAACTTAAATAAATTTTGCTATGGATGCATTACAAAACTTTTCAAACTTGTTCTTAGCAACCTTAAAAGAAGGTGACTATGTAGGCTTTACATTTTTCATTGGATCAATGGCTATGTTAGCTTCTACCGTATTCTTTTTTGTTCAGATGACTAATGTTGCTGGAAAATGGAAAGATTCCCTTTTAATTTCTGGTTTAATTACTGGTATCGCAGCAGTTCATTATTTCTACATGCGTGGATTTTGGGCTGAAAATGGTACTTCACCTACTTCATTCCGTTATATTGACTGGATACTAACTGTTCCGTTAATGTGTGTTGAATTCTTTTTAATTTTAAAAGCATTTGGTGCAACTATTTCATTGTTATGGAAAATGATAGGTTATTCTTTATTGATGCTTATCGCAGGTTACCTGGGTGAAACTATTTACCGTGATCAATCTGTATTGTGGGGCTTCATTTCAACTATCGGTTATGTAGGAATCTTGTATGAAGTATGGATGGGTTCTGCAAAAAAATTAGCTGGTAATTCAAACGATCCAGCACTACAGGGTGCTTTCAAAACATTAGGATGGTTCGTGTTAGTTGGTTGGGCAATTTATCCAATCGGATACATGACAATTCCTGGTGGTTGGTTAGATGGTGTATTACCAACGGAATCATTAGATATCATCTATAACATAGGTGATGCAGTTAACAAAATTGGATTTGGATTAGTCATTTACTCATTGGCTGTATCTAAATAAAATATTTTCACTTTCATAGAGGAATACATTTTTCAATGTATTCCTCTTTTTATTTTTTAGAACCTATATGAAAAGGGCATTTCTTTGGTGTTTGAATGTCCTCCTTTTTCCAAACTGGTGTATTGTAAAAAAAATTAGGACTCAGCACTTTATTTTCAAAATCTGAGTGGAATACTTGCATAATTGAGCCTGAAATGGGAGGAACTATCCAACGCCAATCTGCCATAACCTTCCTGCCTTGATTATTTTCCCGCTCTATAAATTTCATAAACTGCTTTGATGCCTCGTGATGATCAGTCAGTGAAACTCCCTCTTTTTCGAAAGAATATTTTACGGCGTAATTTAATTCAATCAAAGCTCTGTCTTTCCAGAATAAATCTTTACCCTCTACATTAAAACCCATTTTTTCTGCGATTATTGGAAGCTTATTGTATCTATTGACATCTCCTAAATTTCTCGCTCCAATTTCGGTTACCATATACCAGCCATTGAAAGGAGCTGCTGGATAATGAATACCACCAATTTCAAGAACCATATCTGAAATAATAGGTAAAGCATTCCATTTTAAACCTAATTGCCTAAACCATGGAAAATCTGGATGTGAGATGGGAATTTCCTTTATCAAATGGGATGGAATTTCAAAAAATTCAGGATTTTGGCCGTTAAATTGAAACACGATAGGCAAAACATCAAATTCAGTACCCTTTCCCTTCCATCCAAGGGCCAGACATTGGTCTGTAAACGCTAATTGCGCTGGATCACCTATGATACGTCCATTTAATCTGTATGCAGCATATCTGATTATCTGACTATTCCAAAATCGTAATGGAGCTATACCTTTATTATTTTCTGGAGCAAATAAAGTTAAAACAGGTTTAATCTTTCCATTCCCAAATGCTAATTCCAGATGTTTTAATATGGCTGTCTTAACATTTTCAGCAGTATTTGCCCATCTGTAGTCTACTATTTTAATAGATTTCCAGAAAAGCCTCCCAATACATCGGTTACTATTTCTCCAAGCTACTGAAGCCCCAAACTCAATTTCATCCAATGTCTGGGCATAAGTACCCGAATCATTAATTTCATCTGCAACTTTAATTAATCTTTCCTTTAAATTG
>Ga0214921_10004269_pt1 | contig 21156 bp, 17 predicted proteins | sample LL1505_MetaG_FD_177992 | JGI IMG/M metagenome (GOLD analysis project Ga0214921, IMG submission 177992) | Freshwater microbial communities from Lake Lanier, Atlanta, Georgia, United States - LL-1505 | ecosystem: Environmental > Aquatic > Freshwater > Lake | place: USA: Georgia | collected...
AGCTTTCCCTTTTGCCCCAGCGATTTGTTTGGCGTTTTTTTTATGCCTGCTTTTTGGAAAAAAAATTGATCCTGTTGAGTTGGTTGGAATGCTAATTTTCTAGTAAAAGTTTTTAGGCCACCCTAGTAAAGCTAATTGAAAATCGACCATTTCACTTTGGTATAAGATTAAAATTCGCAAAACCCCCCACCCCCCTTAAAAGGGGCTTTGAGATCGAACTCGGATTAAAGCCCCCCGTTAAGGGGGTTGGGGGGTTTTGCGATGTCAAAATAAAATAAGATTTTTTTAAATAATCCTACCTTTTCAAGTTAGTTAAATAGCAAAATAAACTGGTCGAGTTTCAAGTGACTTTTAGTTATACTAAAAAAATCTTCTCCAATTTCTTCCTACTTGCTAGCTTCTCTGGCTTATTTTCAAAAATAAATTTTTCTAAAAAATATCCACTCAACTTCAAGCCATCATGCAAATCCTTGTCCTGAATTTCTTCATCATCCGCCGTTAAAAAATTCGGCAATTTCAACAATTTACTTTGATAAGGTTGACCAATCTCAAAAGAGACCGCTCGAGCAGATTTTGGTGATACAAAAGCTAAATCCACCGTCGAATCAGTTACGGCGCAAGAAGATAAATCAATTCCGTAACCCAGAGTTTTTAAAATTTTTAATTCCAACCGCACATAATCCGACAAGAAATTTTTCGGCGCAGTTTCTTCGGCAATTTTATGCATAAAAAGCCGTAATTTTTCAAAAAGATTTTCGTGGTTTTCGCGCTCTAAAAAAGACTCATCAATTATTGAAAATAGAGAGTTCACGCAATCGAGTTTTACTTTATCAAAAATGATTTTTGAACAATAAGAACGCATCAAATCGACAGCGCAAAACTGACCTAAATTATCTTCCAAGCGGCTGCGATATTCAAAAGAAATGAGATTTCCGATTTGAAAAATTGTCTTGTCTTTAGCCGATTTAGCAAAACGCACAAAGCCGCGATAAACGCCATGCTCTTGCGAAAAAACTTTCACGATCAAAGAATTTTCGCCGTATTTTTTTTGACTGATGATAATTCCACAGTCGCTAAATTTCATTTTTTAAAAAATTTAATGCCGAGATTGAATCACTAAACACATGCTTCTGCGGCAATTGATGACGAAACCAAGTTAATTGTCTTTTGGCGTAATTACGGGTTTTTTGAGTTGCAATTTCTACCATTTTTTGGTGACTCATTTTTTCATTTAAAAACTCACGAATTTCTAAAAATCCTAAAGTTTTGGTAATTTGCTTATCATCCGAAATTCCTTGATTCACAAGGTTTTTCACTTCTTCAAAAGCGCCAAGTTCCAACATTTTTTCAAAGCGCGAATTACAATTTTCATAAAGTTTTTTGCGCTCCAATTCCAGATTTACATGCAAAAATTCCACATTTTCAAAAATCTTTTTTAGCGGTTGATGTTGCCACCAAGAAAGTGGTTTTCCGGTTTGCTGCAAAACCTCGTAAGCCCTTGTTAGGCGTTGTTTGTCGAGTATTTCATTTTCTCCTAAATCGACCAATTTTTTCTGAAATTCAACGTGACCAATTTCTTCGTAAAGTTCGCGGGCATTATTGCGGATTTCTTCATCAATTTCAGGAATTTCCGAAATACCATCAACCAATTTTGAAATGTACATACCGCTGCCGCCAACAATGACGGGCAGTTTTTTTAATTTCACAACTTCTTCAACCTTTGATTTTACAAGCTTAAGCCATAATCCAACAGATGAAATTTCCTGCGCTTTAAAATGTGAATATAAAAAATGCGGAACTTTTTTTTGTTCGTCTTTTGTTGGTTGCGAAGATAAAATCGGCAGCCCTTCGTAAATTTGTAGCGAATCAGCGTTAATAATTGCGATGTCCTTTTCGGCGCTCAAATCAATCGCCAAAGCAGATTTTCCGCAAGCAGTTGCGCCAGAAATTATTAAGATTCTTTCAACCATTTTTTAAATGTTCTTTTAGATCTTTTAAATCTTGCGGCAAATCGATTTCAAAAGACATTTCTTGCAAAGTGCGCGGATGTTCGAAGCTTATTTTATATGAATGCAGCGCTTGTCTTGGAAAATTTTTAATAAAATTTACAGCTTCTGATGAAAAATTTAACGGCACCATTTTTTTACAAGAATTATAAAGTTTATCGCCAATTAATGAATGTTTAATTGATTCCATATGAATACGAATTTGATGCGTGCGACCAGTTTGCAACCTACATTCAACGAGGCTGGCAAAACCTTCGTGAAAAGTTTCCACGGTTTCATAATTGGTAATTGCAACGCGTCCCAAAGTTCGTGAAATCGACATTTTCATGCGATTCATTTTTGAGCGCACAATATTTTTTTCAATCATGCCGCGCGCTGGCGAAATATAACCATAAACAAAGGCGGCGTATGAGCGTTTAATATCGCGATCTTTTAATTTTTGGCTTAAAATTTGGTGAGTAAAATCGTTTTTTGCAACCAACATCAAGCCAGATGTGTCCTTGTCCAAACGATGGACAATGCCGGGGCGAAATTCGCCAGAAATTGATGAAAGGCGATTTTGATGGGTGAATAAAAGTGCATTAACCAAAGTGTCGTCTTGATTGCCCGCGCCCGGATGAACAGTGAGTCCGGCGGGTTTGTTAATTACCAACAAATCATCATCTTCAAAAATAATTTCGAAGGGAATTTCTTTGGCAGTTAAATGTGACGGACGTGGCGCAATAGTTGTCACAAAAATTTTTTGCCCAACTTTTGTTTTTTGCGAAGCATTGGCGTAAGGCTTGTTCGCTTCATCCAAAACCAGTTTTTCCTCCAACAAATGCTGAACTTTAGTGCGGTTAATTTCAGGTTTTATTTCGGCAAATTTTTCCGTCAGGAATTTATCAAGACGAATTCCGCTTTCATTTTCAGCAACTTCAAAGGTAAATTTTTCCATTTTATTTATTTATTTTATGATCGCGTATCTAGTTCGTATGAACCCCGTCTTCGCGAAATGCGTGGGAAGATCTTCCTACGCGTGTCACCCCGTCTTCACGACGGGGTCCATACGAACTAAATACAGACTCAATTATTTTTTCTTCAAAAAAACTTCCCGCCCCTCTTCATTGGCTCCAGCGATAGTTTTTATTTCAATTTCGAGATAATTTTTTTTCAAAAACCCTTCAGCAATTTCTGGCCATTCAATCAGACTAATTCCATTATGCAAAGCATCAAAAAAACCGATATTTTCCAACTCATCAGCATTTTTTAAGCGATAAAGATCAAAATGAAAAACCTCGCCGACCTTGGTTTCGTAAGAGTAAACCAAGTTAAAAGTTGGACTTAAAACCTCGCGCGGTTTTTCACTTAAAGCATTCACAAAATTTTTAGCAAAAAAACTTTTACCAGCACCCAGCGTGCCTTTTAAACCGATAACATCACCAATTTGCGCTTGAAGCGCAATTTCTTTGGCTAAATTCACCATTTCTTGGCGCGAATTAATCACGATTTTTTTCATATTAAATCAAATATAGTTTCAATTGGAACATGATCGGAAGGTTGATTATGGCTGCGAAAATCGCGATAAATTTTCATCGATTTAATTTGGTCTTTTAAATTTGGCGTCGCCCAAATATGATCGAGACGGCGGCCTTTATTGGCGCCAAGCCCATCTTGCGCGCGGTAACTCCACCAGCTATAAAGTTTTTCATTTGAATCAACAAAATGCCGATGCGTATCAATCCAATTTAAAGTTTTTTGCAAGTTAGTCATTTTTTCAACTTCAATTGGCGTGTGCGAAACGATTTTTAAAAGTTGTTTATGCGACCAAACATCATGTTCCAGCGGCGCAATATTCATGTCGCCGACAATGATAATTTTTTTGTCTTTTTGCGGCGCAAAATATTGGCTCATCCAATCAATAAATTTTAGTTTGTGATCGAATTTTGGATTTAACAAAATATCAGCAATATCGCCGCCCGCCGGCACATAAAAATTATGCAAAAATATTTCGCCTTGCTTGGTTTGCAAAGCCCCAGAAATATGGCGTTTATGACCGTAATTTTCGATATCAATTTTTTCGATTTTAGTCAGCGGAAATTTCGACAAAATCGCCACACCATTATAAGATTTTTCACCAGAAAATTCGACAAATTCAAAACCCAAAGCGCGCACTTCGAGATGTGGAAAATGCTCATCAGAAACTTTAATTTCCTGCAAACAAATTACGTCTGGATTTGCTTCTTCGATAAATTTTTTCAAAAGCGGCAAACGCAAACGCAGCGAATTAATATTCCAAGAAACTATTTTCATTTGATTGTTTATTAAAGGGTAACTGTGCTTTATTATTGATTGTATAGATCCTGAAACAAGTTCAGGATGACGATGCGGGAGAAAAAAGCCTAATACAAAGCCCCTAATACAAAGCCCCTAATACAAAGCCCAATAAAAACTCCGTCATCCTGAACTTGTTTCAGGATCTATCGATTTTCTAACTTGTTTTACTTTCCAACCTTGGAAACACAGCTTTCGGCTCGTTAATTTTATGTCCAGTTTTTAGGGCGAATTTAGAATCGATGAAACTAAAATCTCTTTCTTCAACTTGCAAAATATCCAAAATTTTCGGCGCTAAATTTATGCAAAATGGCTGCAACGCAAGCGCAATCACGCGTAGATTTTCTGCGATCACCGATAAAATCAGATTCATTTCTTCTAATTTATTTTCCTTTTTTAAATTCCACGGAGCCTTGATATTAAAGAACTCGTTACATTTTGAAGCATGCGCCAAAATTTCTCCAATCGCTTGATCAAAAGCAAGATTGGTCATTTTTTGCGAAATTTTTTCTTTTAATTCGTAAGCATTTTTTAGCAAATCTGTCGCATCTAAATATCCGCTAAAATCAACAATTTGCGCCTCATTATTTTTGAAAATCATCGACAAAGATCTTTGCGCTAAATTGCCAATATTATTCGCTAATTCGGCGTTAATTCTGGTTAAAAAACTTACCCGCGAATAATCGCCATCATTGCCAAATGGAACTTCGCGCAGCAAAAAATATCTAAAATAATCAATTGCGGTTTCGCGATTACAACCAAAAGATTCCAGCCATTCTAATTCTTTCAGCGGATCAATCACATTTCCCACTGATTTAGAAATTTTCTGCCCCGAATTTGTCCACCAACCATGAGCATAAATTGAATGCGGAATATTCAAATTCGCCGCCATCAAAAAAGCTGGCCAATAAACAGCGTGAAAACGTACAATGTCCTTACCAACTATGTGCAACGGAGATTCGGAAGTATTATGCCAAAATTTTTGAAAAAGTTCGTTGTTTTCATTGGGAAATCCAAGGGCCGAAATGTAATTTGCTAAAGCGTCCAACCAAACATACATCACGTGTTTTTCGGCGCCGAGAACTTTCACGCCCCAAGAAAATGAAGTGCGCGAAATTGATAAATCTTTCAACCCACCTTTCACAAAAGACACAACTTCATTAAAACGCGATTGCGGGCGAATGAAGTCGGGCGCGGCTTCGTAAAGCATTAATAATTTATCTTGAAAAGCCGAAAGCTTGAAAAAATAACTTTCTTCTTTGTGCCAAGTAACTTCGGCACCAGTTGGCGCTTTGCCATTTATTAATTCATCTTCGCCGTAAAAAGCTTCATCGCGAACTGCGTACCAACCTTCATAAGTGCCTTTGTAAATTGCGCCATTTGCTTCTAAAATTTCCCAAAATTTCTGCGCTCCTTTTTTGTGACGTTCTTCGGTGGTGCGAATGAAATCATCGTTCGACAAGTTTAATAATTTTGCCAATTCGCGAAATTTTTGCGAAACTTCATCGCAAAATTCCTGCGGATTTTTATCACGCGCCAAAGCTGATTTTTCAACTTTTTGCCCGTGTTCGTCAGTTCCGGTTAAAAAATAAACTTCAAAATTATTTAATCTTTTAAAGCGCGCCACTACATCGCAAGCAATTGAAGTGTAAGCGTGACCGATATGCGGCACATCATTTACGTAATAAATTGGCGAAGTTACGTAAAAATTTTCTTTGTTTTTCGCGACCATGATTGATTTTTAATTTGAGGATTGGACTATGAACAGCCTATTTTGCAGCCATTCTCATTTGCAGCCATCAACATTTCAACAAAGAAATTTTATCATGATAAAAGACATCCACATCCAAAATTATCGCGGCATTAAAGACTTAAAAATTAAAGATTTTAAACGAATTAATTTGCTGGTCGGCGATAATAATTCGGGGAAAACTAGCGTACTGGAGGCTATTTTGCTTGGTACAAATTATAATTTTTCGGGCGCAATAGCTTTTAGGGGCAATGCAGAAGTTAGATTTGGATTTATTCGAGATCCAAAAACTTGGAATGATTTTGAATATTTGTTTTTTGAAAAAAATGTTCAACAAGGCTTTAAGATAAAATCAGACTTTATTGAAAATGATGAACCGAAAACAATCGAATTAAAAGCAGTTTTTAGCAAAGATGCTGGGAATTTTTCTGGATTAAGAAGCGTAAATCGTGAAAAAATTTTAATCGATAAAAACAACTTTAATACGCTGACAGCAGAATATTTAGAAAACTCTTCAAATAAGGCGGTTCTTGGAATTTCACGAGATGGAACTTATGAAACTTCTAGTAATTTATGCCGCCTTCTTCCCGTATCTTTCTTATCAAGCGATCCGCCGAAGACTAGAGATTTAATTACCCTAATGACAAAAGTTGCCGAAGAAAATGGTGAAAAATTTTTTTCTGAAATAGCTCAAAAAATTGACTCAAAAATCAAAGCAATAAAAACCGCAGGAGATACTATTTTGGCTGATATTGGCAAGATTTCGGTTCCTTTGAAATATATGGGAGATGGCATAACCACTGTTTTAAACATCTTATTGGAAATGCGCAACGGCTCAAGAAACGGAATTTTACTAATCGACGAAATTGAAAACGGCTTACATTGGAAAACTCAAACTATTTTGTGGCGCGCGGTTATTGCGGCGGCAGTTGAATATAACGTGCAAATTATTGCCACAACTCACTCGCGTGATACAATCAAAGCACTTAGTGAGGTTTATGAAGAAGAAAAATCTTTACTTGGCGAAGATGAAATCCGACTTTTTAAAATCAAAAAAGACTCGGAAGGTTTAAATCACGCCATAAAATACAATTCAAACATGCTTATGCATGTGGTCGAAGATGAAAGAGAGGTTAGATAATGAAAAAATTAATCATCACAGAAGGCGCAGATGACAAAAAGTTTTTTATCGGACTATTAAGTTATCTAAGAGTAGCAGGTGTTGAAGTTGTTGAGATAAATCCAAAACAAAAAGGTCGCGGCAGTAAAGCAAATCTTTTTAATATCGACGACATTAGTAGCGCAATAAATGCAGAAACTGAGGAATTAGAATCAAAAATATTAATAATTTGTGATGCTGATTTTGAAGAAGAAGGGGTCGATCTTAGCGGATTTACAGCATCAAAATCTGCAGCTGAAAAAATTTTAGAAGTTCTAAAAAATAATAAAGAACATCAAGAGCAGAATAAAAATAAAAAGATTGAATTCTTTATCATTCCAAACAACGAAATAGATGGAAATTTAGAAAGTCTTTATCTTAATTGCCTTGCAATAGATCAAAGTTCTATGAAATGCGTTGAAGACTATCTGAAATGCTTATCCAAAAAAATTTCTCTGCAACAAAATCCAAAAATGAAAGCGTTTTCACTTCTTGCTCCGATTGGATTAAAAGATGCTGTTCATAAAGTTGGATTTGCCGCATGTCTTGACGAGAAAAATAAAAAACATCGTGAAGGATATTGGGATTTTGAATCGCCAGCATTAAAACCTCTATCAGATTTTCTTAAAAATTATTTCAATTAAACATGTCCTTCACCCCAAAATTAAACGGCATTGTTACCAAATTTGCCGATCTAGAAAAAAAACTGCTTGATCCTTCAAGTTTGGGTCAAAATTTTGCTCGTATTTCTAAAGAACATTCCGACATGATTCCAGTTGTTGCGCTGATTGGCGAATATAAACAGGCGCAAAAAGAATTGGCTGATATTGATGAAATTTTGCCATCAACCACAGATCAAGAAATGCGTAATTTGTTGGAAAATGAGCGTTTTGATTTAACCAAAAAAATTCCTGATCTTGAACAGCAAATGAAAATTGCGCTTTTGCCGCGCGACGCGGCGGATGAAAAAAACGCCATTCTCGAAGTGCGCGCCGGAACTGGCGGCGAAGAAGCGGCGCTTTTTGCTTACAAGCTTTTTGCGATGTATCAAAAATATGCCGAGAAGAAAAAATGGAAGTTTGAAATTCTTTCAATTTCAGACACTGGTTTGGGCGGATATAAAGATGCTTCTGCTACAATCGCGGGTCGCAACGTGTTTGCGCGTTTGAAATATGAATCGGGAGTTCATCGCGTGCAACGAGTTCCTGAAACCGAATCGCAAGGTCGCGTACATACATCAGCCGCAACAGTTGCGGTGCTTCCGGAAGCTGAAGAAATCGACATTAAAATTGAAGAAAAAGATTTGCGAATTGACGTTTTCCGCTCGTCTGGACCGGGCGGACAATCGGTAAATACCACCGATTCTGCGGTTAGAATTGTTCACGTTCCAACCGGAGTTACGGTTTCAATGCAAGATGAAAAATCACAAATTAAAAACCGCGAAAAAGCGATGAAAGTTTTGCGCTCTCGCCTTTACGAAGCTGAACGCGATCGCGCCGACAAAGAACGTTCGGCAAACCGCAAAGAACAAGTTGGAAGCGGCGACAGATCTGAACGCATTCGAACTTATAATTTTCCGCAAAGTCGCGTAACGGATCACAGAATCAATTTAACCAGCTATAGAATTGATGACATTATGCTCGGTGAATTGGATGAATTTATTGACGCGCTAACTGCCGATGATCAAGCGAAGAAAATGTCGGAAGAGGATTAAAATTAATCAAATTAAAACTTATGCCAAAACAAAAACAAAGTCACCCTTCGACAAGCTCAGGGTGACTTCGAGTTTTTTTGGGAACAAGGTAATTACATTTAAGCAAAATTTTTACCAAAAACTCGCAGCCAAAGGCTATCAAAAGATTTGTGTTTTGTTGTAGTTTAAATTCAGTTTTTAATCCCAACCACCAAATCACCATCATCGAGTTTATTTTCGCAGGAAAATTTTGTTGCTGATTTAGCTTCTTCAGCATTGGCGACACAGCTTAAAGAATCACTTAAAACTTGTTCTTTGATATATTTCTCAAAAGATTTTGCCACTTCCAAAATTCGTGGATTGGTCGAAGAAATTTTCAAATTAATGTGGTCGGAAATATTTAAATCTGCGTCTTTTCTATTTTGCTGAATCGCCCGAACAATGTCCCGCGCGATGCCTTCATCTTCTAAATCTTTGGTAATTTCGATATCTAATTGAACTAGATAATCATTGGTTGGAAGCGCTAAAATTGCGAATTTTTTTTCGTCATTATTTTTGGTTGCCAGCTTTAATTCAAAATCATCGTCGCTTAAAATTATTCCAGCAATTTCAATTTCTTTATCGGAAATTTTTTTCCAATCACCGCTTTTGCTGGCGATGGTAATTTCTTTGATTTTTGCACCAAATTTGGCGCCAATTTTTTTGAAATTTATTTGTAATTTTAATTCGGCAAGTTCGCCAATTTCTTCTTTGATTTCGATTGATTTTACGTTTACTTCATCGGCGATAATTTCTTTAAAAGGCAAAATTCGCGCGGCGCTTTTGCCAATTACGATTAATTTATTTAAAGGCAAACGAACGCGAAGGTTTTTATTATCGCGAATTGAAAGCGCGGTTGAGGCGATGCTGCGAACTAAATCCATATCGGCGACGAGTTCTTTTTCATCTGGTAAAAAAGAAGTGTCAGGAAAATCTTGCAGATGAACTGAGGATTTGCGGTTAATCATGTTTGAACTGAAATAAATTTAAACCAACTCTCCAATTATAAAAACTTCTTCGCCGGCTTTTTCTAAAATAGCCTTAACTTCATTTTCATCGCCTTTCGCAACAACTAAAACCATGCCAATTCCGCAGTTGAAAGTGCGGTGCATTTCTGCATCAGTTACGTTGCCGAGTTTTTGTAAATAATCAAAAATCTCGGGGCGATTCCATGATTTATAATCAATTTTTGGAGTAACATTTTTTGATAAAACTCGCGGTAAATTTTCGGTTAAACCGCCGCCAGTAATGTGTGAAAGAGCTTTAACTTTGCCAGTTTTAATCACTTCTAAACAAGATTTTACGTAAATTTTTGTTGGCGTTAACAATGCTTCGCCAACGGTTTTTTCACCAGAAAGTTTATCGGAAAAGTTAACAGAATTTTTTTCTAAAATAAAACGCGCCAAAGAATAGCCATTTGAGTGAACGCCGCTTGATTTTAAGCCGATTAAAATATCCCCGACATTTGTCGGTCTTGGTAAAATTTGATCGCGCTCAACTGCGCCAACAGCAAATCCAGCTAAATCATAATCTCCCGCTTTGTACATTCCCGGCATTTCGGCGGTTTCGCCACCAATTAAAGCGCAGCCTGCAAGTTTGCAGCCGTCGGCAATTCCTTTTACAACTTGGCTGGCAACTTCGACATCAAGTTTAGAACAAGCAAAATAATCAAGAAAAAAAAGTGGTTCAGCACCTTGAACTACAAGATCATTTACCGACATTGCAACTAAGTCAATTCCGATTGTGTCATGTTTATCAACATCGATTGCGACTTTTAATTTTGTACCTACGCCGTCGGTTGATGAAACCAAAACTGGATCTTTGAAGTTGCATTTTTTCAAATCAAATAAAGCGCCAAATCCGCCAAGGTCAGAATTGGCTCCAGCGCGGCTTGTTGCTTTAGCGAAAGGTTTAATACGATTAACCAACTCATTTCCAGCATCGATATCGACACCAGCTTGTTTATAGTTTAAAGACATTTTTCTTGCGATTTAAGAAGTGAGGCGAGAAGCTTACTGAATCCAGCTTCGAAGGAGATGTTTTTAATATTTCAGTTTAATTCCGATATGTCGAGAATTTTTTTACTTTTTCTAACTTTGTTTTTTTCTTTTCAAGGCGTTTCTTACGCTGTAGAAAACAGTATTTACATGGTTGAGGGCGTTAACATAAGCGTTACAGGAAAATCGCCAACTGATGCCAGAAATGCCGCAATTGCCAGCGGCCGACGCGATGCTTTTTTGATTTTATTAACTCGCTTAGAAATCGCCACCAAGGTTGCTGATACGGTTTCCAACGATGAAATTTCTGACATGGTGCGCTCTGAACAAATCGATGCTGAAAAAATCGCCGGCAATAATTATAGCGCCACAATGAATATAATGTTCGCCAAGGATTTTGTTGAACATATTCTCGCTAAAAAAGCTGTGAAAAAAGCAGAAAAATCTGGCGAAACTTATGTTTTATTACCAGTAAAAGTTACCAAGCGCTCAATGCTTTTATGGGAAGATGATAATAATTGGAGAAAAGCCATTGAAAAAACTATTGCTAAAAAAGGCCAAGGAAAATTCGTGGTGCCGGACGCAGATTTAAGCAATATCGCAGTTATCAGTTCAACCAATGTTGCTTTGCTTGATTACGTGGCAATTGAGCCGCTGCTTTTCAAATATAAATCTGAATCAGTTTATACCTTATTTTTCTCTTACGATGAAATTGAAAATAAAGTAAATATCAGCGTTACTTATTTAAGAAAATTACAGAAAAAACAGGTCAAATTAAACTTCATTAATGTTGATCAATTAAGTTTTGATGCCTTGCTCGAAAAAGTTGCCGACAAAACCATCGACTATTTGCTTTCTTCGCAAAATACTGAAAGCAAAGCCACTTCTAGCGTATTTAAAATCCAGATTCCAGTTTCAACTTTAAGCAATTGGATGATTGCAAAAAGCCGCATTGAAAATAGCAATTTAGTGACGCAAATCAACATCGAGTCAATCTCGCGCGACATGGCCGTAATCACAGTAAATTATCCAAATAACGGCACTGATATTGCGCAGGAATTTATGAAAGTTGGAATAAATTTGATTAAAAAAACTGATAATCTTTACGTTTTAACCAATTAGGCGATTCATGAAATTAAAAGATAAACTTATTTCAATAGTTGTAATTTTGGCTATTTTCTTTTGGTTGATTTATTTAGTGAAATCAGTGTTGGCGCCTTTTTTCTGCTCATTCATCATCGCTTATTTTTTAGATCCAATCGTCGATTTCTTTTGTAAAAAATACAAAATGTCGCGCGCATTTGCCACTTCTTTGATTTTAGGATTATTTCTCACAATTTTAATCACGCTTGGCGCAATTTTGCTGCCGATTCTTTGCTCCCAATTCACTGACTTGCTCACCGTTTTGCCCGGATATTTTCAAACTATTTTACATGATTTTTATCCGAAGGCAGTTTCAATTCTTGATGGCGTTGGCTTTAGAATCGATAAAGATTTATCGCATTTATTAGCGAACGAACAAGTTACTGCCAAATTTGTCGATTTATCAAAAAATATTGTCAACAACGCCGTCACTTCTTCGCTGACATTAATCAATATTTTATCCCTGATTTTTATTACTCCGATTTTGATTTTTTATCTCTTAAAAGACTGGAAAATTTTAATCGAAAAAATTGGCGATTATTTGCCGCGCCAAGTTGCAATTTCAGCTCGAAAAATTGCCTTAGATATAGATAAAACCTTATCTGGCTACGTTCGCGGCCAATTTAATGTTTGCCTGATTTTAGGTCTGATTTACTCCAGCCTTCTAAGTTTCACTGGTCTTAATTTTGGATTTTTAATCGGGCTATTAACCGGATTATTTTCCTTCGTTCCTTTCGTCGGAATGTTATGCGGCGTCACAACCGCAATCATTGTTGCCTTATTTCAATGGGGTTTTGATGCTACACATATTGCCGCCGTTTCGCTAGTTTTTGTTTTTGGTCAAGTTATTGAATCAAATTTTCTGACTCCAAAATTAATCGGCGCCAAAATTGGTTTGCACCCAGTTTGGTTGATTTTTGGATTATTTGTTTTCGGTGTTTTATTTGGCTTTTTCGGAATTTTAATAGCAGTTCCTCTAACCGCAATTTGCGGCGTTATCATTAAACATTTCGCTTTGGAATATAAGAAAAGGTTCACCTAAAAATGCTTCAAAACATTGCTCGCGAAGTACAGAAATTAGCAGATGATCTTGGGATCGATCGCAAAAGGTCGATTGGCGAAGTTGCCAAAGAATTAAAAGTCGAAACTCATGTTATTCGTTTTTGGGAAGAAAATTTTCCGCAAATAAAACCAGAAATTGGCGCCGGAAAAAGGCGTTATTATTATAATAAACAGCTGAAGATTTTAAAAAGAATCAAAAATTTTTTATACGAAGAAGGATATACAGTTGCAGGATTGCAGAAGCTTTTGAAAAAAAGAAAATACGATGATAACAAAGAAGAAGATTTAGATATTATTTTATCTGATGAAAAGCCGGTTTCAAAAATAGTTCATGATGATGAAATTCCTGAGGCAACTAGATTGGAAGATCATGAAATTGAGGAGTTTATTGATCTGCGAAATGAGCCGGAAATTGAAATTGAAACCGATTCCCCAATTAATCCGAAAGCTAAAATTAGAGATTTTTCTAAGATAAAAGTTTCAGCGATCGATCCATTAGTTAGAAAAAGAATTAGAGAATCTCTGAAAAATATCAGGGAAAATTTGGTGAAATTGAAGAAGATTACGCAGCCTAATTAGAAATAACAAAATTTTTTCAAAAAAGTTATTTTTCTCTCGTAATCACAAAATTCACCAACTCCACCAACAAAGATGCTTTCGCGCCAAAAACTTTCAGATGCGCAATTGACTGATCTCGCAATAATTCTAATTGTTTTTGCGCCAGCTCCATTCCCAAAACATCAACAATACTGGCATTTTCTTTTGGTTTTTTATGAACCGTTTCATCAATTTCTACCTTGCCAAGGCTGATTCCATAATGATCTAAAATATCATCTTTGATCTGAAAGGCTAAACCCAAATCATGAGCAAAATTGCGCAGCGCGTGTCTTTCATTAATTCCAGCATGACCTAAAATCGCGCCCATTTCAGCGGAAGCCATAAAAAGTTCGCCTGTTTTTAAGCGATGTAATTTTGCTAATTCTTCGTTAGAAATTCTTTGATCAGCTTTTTCTAAATCAATCATTTGACCACCCGCCATTCCCATAAATCCCGCGGCTTTGGAAAGAGTTTTTACCAATTCTAAACGCACCGAAGTTTCTTTATGAGTTACTGGATCAGTTAAAATTTCAAATGCGTAAGTCAGCAAAGAATCGCCAGCGAGAATGGCGGTCGCTTCATCAAATTTTTTGTGGCAAGTCGGAATGCCGCGACGCACATCATCATTATCCATCGCCGGCAAATCATCGTGAATCAAAGAATAAACATGAACAAATTCCATCGCCGTTGCCGAGTTTAGAGAAATCAATGGCGAAATTCCAAAAATCTGCGCCGAGGCAATGACTAAAAATGGGCGAATTCTTTTGCCCTCGGAAAGCGCGCTGTAGCGCATTGCTTCAACTAATTTTGAATCGTGAAACTTTTCAGGAAGTAATTCATCCATACGCTTTTGCACCAAGATTGAGCAAGCTAGAATGGATTCTCGAAGGGAGTTGCTGAACATTTATTTTGTTAATTTGATTAGATGAAATCGAGCTAGCATCTCGATTTCACAAAAACTACTTCAAAATTTTCGCTAAATATTTTCCAGTTACCGATTTTTTATTTTTTGCAACTTCTTCCGGAGTTCCTTCGGCAACAATATAACCGCCTTTTTCACCACCGCATGGACCAATATCAATGATATGATCTGCGGTTTTTAAAACGTCGAGATTATGTTCAATTACTAAAATTGAATTGCCAGCGTCAACCAAAGTATGCAGAACTTTTAGTAACTTGCTAATATCTTCAAAGTGTAAACCTGTGGTTGGTTCGTCAAGAATATAAAGCGTGTCCCCAGTAGCTTTTCTGCTTAATTCTTTCGCCAATTTAATTCGCTGCGCTTCGCCACCAGAAAGCGTGGTAGCGCTTTGGCCGATTTTCATATAGCCTAAACCAACTTCGCATAAGGATTTAAATTTGTCATAAATATGAGACATGCTGGAAAAGAAAATAGCCGCATCATCCGCGGTCATTTCTAAAATATCAGAAATTGATTTGCCTTTATATTTAATTTCCAAAGTTTCGCGATTGTAGCGTTTGCCGTGGCAAGTATCACAACGTACATACACGTCAGGAAGGAAATGCATTTCAATTTTAATCAAACCATCGCCTTGGCAAGTTTCGCAACGTCCGCCTTTGACGTTGAAAGAAAATCTGCCAACTTTGTAACCACGTGATTTTGATTCTGGCAAAGCGGTGAAAAATTCACGAATAAAAGTGAAAGCGCCGACGTAAGTACAAGGATTTGAACGCGGAGTGCGACCGATTGGTGATTGATCAATCTCAATAATTTTATCAATAAAATGGGCGCCAATTAAAGCTTCAAAAGGTCCCGGAACGGCTTTTGATTTATTGATCATTTTATTTAACGCCGGATAAAGCGTTTTGATGATTAAGCTTGATTTTCCGCCCCCCGAAATTCCTGAAACGGCGGTGAAAATTTTAAGTGGCAAATTCAACGTAACATTTTTCAAATTGTTGATTGTCGCGCCTTTCAAAGTAATAACTTTTTTTGGATCAATTTTGCGGCGTTTTTTTGGAATTTCTATTTGTTTTTTGCCGCTTAAATATTGACCAGTAATACTTTTTGGATCGTTAATTACATAGTCGGGCAAGCCAGCAGAAATAATTTCGCCACCGTGAATTCCAGCGCCCGGACCAACATCGATTAAATATTCAGCCTCGCGCATCATTTCTTCATCATGCTCAACAACAATTACTGAATTTCCTAAATCACGCAGGTTTTTCAAAGTTGTAATCAACTTATCATTATCGGATTGATGCAGGCCAATTGAAGGTTCGTCAAGTACATACAAAACTCCAGAAAGTCCCGAACCAATTTGTGAAGCCAGACGAATACGTTGCGCTTCGCCGCCCGATAAAGTTCCAGCTTCGCGATTAATGGTTAAATATTCCAAACCAACATTGCGTAAAAAACCCAAACGGCGCGTGATTTCTTTGAGTAATCTTTCGGCAATTTGGTTTTGCATTGAAGTTAATTTGGTTTCCAATTCATTAAACCAATCAACTGATTTTTCGATCGACATTCTACTAACTTGCCCAACGTGAAGACCAGCGATTTTTACCGACAAAGCTTCTTCATTTAAACGATGTCCTTCGCATTTTTCGCAGGTTTTTAGAGTTTGAAATTTTGCCAAATCATCACGCATTGATTCGCTTTCGCTTTCCAAATATCTTTTTTTCAAGCTGTTCATCACGCCTTCAAAAGACTTTTTAACTTTGATCGCTTTCAGCCCATCTTCAATTTTAATTTCAACTTCGTCAGTTCCAGTTCCGTAAAAAATAATTTTTTTAACTTCTGGCGTTAAAGTTTTAAAAGGAACATCAAGACTAAAATTATAATGCAAACTCATTGCCTGCAAAACCTGTTGGTAAAAGCGTTCTTGCACGCCTTGCCAAACTGAAATTGCGCCTTGGCGCAAAGTTAAATTTTCATCTTCAACAACCAAATCTTCGCTGAAATAAAGTTCAGTTCCAAGACCATCGCAATGTTTGCAAGCACCAAATGGTGAGTTGAAAGAAAATAAACGCGGCTCGATTTCAGAAATTGTAAAACCAGAAACTGGGCAAGAAAATTTTTCACTAAAAACTAAAACATCTCCAGCTTTATGGGTTGATTTTACGCCTTCAGGAAGACTTACAATTTCTACATAAAGCAAACCTTCAGAAGCTTTTAGGGCGGTTTCAACTGAATCGGCCAAACGGTTGCCGAGATCGTCAGAAACTACAACGCGATCAACAATAATTTCGATGTCATGTTTTTTATTTTTATCTAGCGCTGGTAAAATTTCGTTTAAATCGTGAACTTTTCCGTCAACTTTAATGCGTTGGAAGCCTTGTTTGCGGGCGTTCATCATCTCTTTGCGATATTCACCTTTTTGACCGCGAACGATTGGAGCAAGTAAATAAATTCTGGTTTTTTTCGGTAATTGTAAAATTTTATCAACCATAACCGAAGCCGACTGGCTTTCAATTGGCAAGCCAGTTTCTGGCGAATGCGGAACGCCAACGCGGGCAAATAACAAACGAAAGTGATCGTAAATTTCAGTAACAGTTCCAACTGTTGAGCGCGGATTTCTGGAGGTAGTTTTTTGATCAATTGCAATTGATGGCGAAAGACCGGTGATTGATTCAACATCAGGTTTGTCTTGCATGTCTAAAAACTGGCGGGCGTAGGATGAAAGACTTTCAATAAAACGGCGTTGGCCTTCGGCATAAATAGTGTCAAACACCAAAGAAGATTTGCCCGAACCACTTAAACCCGTAACAACAACAAGCTGATTTTTTGGAATTTCGATATTGACATTTTTTAAATTATGTTCTTTCGCGCCAGTAACTTTGATGAATTTTTCTTCCATGGAAATGTGTATTTTAAAATGTGATTTGAACCAAGGTATCAATTCTTAATTCATTATTCTTAATTCTTAAATAGAAAGCTTAAATATACTAAACCACCTGAAACTTGACCATACTTGGAACTTGACCAGTTTGCTTTGGTATATGATTCGACTTTGCAAAAAACCCCAACCCCCCTTAACAGGGGGGCTTTGAGATTGAACTCGGATTAAAGCCCCCCTGTTAAGGGGGTTGGGGGGTTTTGCAAAGTCGAATAAACTGAGATTTTTTAAGTTAATCCTGCTTTTTCAAGTAGCTTTAATTATATAAGAAAACCCGCCACAAGCTTCCTTGTGACGGGCCTGGTGAAAAGAAGTTATCGCTTGGATAAACCCCTCATCTTTCCATAAAGGAAAAGACGATTATGTTACCTTAGCTCAATGAAGAAACTACGGATAACGTAACTAACACTGCGAGTGGAATAAAGATCATGTTAGTTAGATATTTAGTAGTTAAGACAAGGAATCTACCACGAAGTTGGTCTTAAAAAAGACCGACTAAGCGAAGAACTCCAAAACACTAACGAAAAATCAATTAAGATTATTCATTACCTCGTCCCGCACTTTTTTAAATTCTAAATCAGTTAACGGGATGAGACCTTTTTGCAGAAGATAGCCATCGGCGCCAATCGTGTTTTTGCTGACTATTTCCTGCACAAATTCTTGCATTCCCGGAACCAGATTCAAATGCTCTTTTTTGAAATAAATGAAAAGCGGACGCGAAACTGGATATGATCCCGAAACAATATTAACAAAGCTCGGAACAACATTATTAATTGTTGCCGATTGAATTGTATCGTGATTTTCTTCTAAAAAACTAAAGCCGAAAATTCCTAAGGCGTTATTATCATTTCTTAATTTTTGTACGATCAGATTATCATTTTCACCAGCTTCGATAAATTTGCCGTCACTTCTGATTACATGGCATTTTTTCTTGCGGATTTTTGAATCAGAAAAAGCATCAACAAATTCTTTCATTTTAGAACAAGGCTCTTCCATAACTAATTCAACAAAGGCATCTCTGGTTCCGGAAGTTGTTGGCGGACCGTAAACTGCGATATTTATTGCTGGCAATCTGGCATCAATATCCTGCCATTTTTGGTAAGGATTGGCGATTAATTTTCCATCTTTGTTTGGAACTTGCTGCGCCAAAGCTAAAAAAATTTGCTCTTTGGTTAAATTATATTTTGTTCCAGCAACTGAGTTGGCGAGTACAATTCCGTCATAACCGATTTTGATTTCGACAATTCCTTCAATGCTATTTTCAGCGCATTTTTTGATTTCGCTTGGCTCAATTTTTCTGGAAGCATTGGAAAAATCGGGATAGTTAAAACCAACTCCCGAGCAAAATAGCTTAAAGCCACCGCCAGTTCCGGTTGATTCTACAATTGGAGTTCTAAATTCGGTATCACGTCCAAAAGATTCAGCAATCACCGCCGTAAATGGATAAACGGTTGATGAGCCTACAATTTGAATATGGTTTCTTGGCGCAGCTTTGAACGCCAACGCTGAAGAAATGAATAGTAAAAACACTGAAGCTGTGAGAGATAAAAATCGCAACATATCCGTCGTTTAGTTATTATTAGCCATGCAGGAACGGTTATATCGCTTAGATAAGCGAGCGCGATAGTTAGATTTTTTTTAAAAAAGTCAAATTTTTTTTCGCGTTAAGCCAGAATGGAATTGCGTCCAGTTTAAGGTGTTGAAATCATAAAAACTGCAAAATATGTTAAATAAAATCTTCCTTCCCAACACTTTACCTTAAGCAAAATAAATGCTAAAAAACTCTGCAAAAACAACTTTGTTCTCGCTCCTGTTTTTGCCATTTTTTTTGTACAGTTTTTCCGCTTTCGCCAAAGCCAAACCAGTTAAAAAAAACACTTCTAAAGCCATTATTATCAAGGGAAATGAAAGAATTGATGAAGAAACCATAAATTCTTATCTCGATGTTGATGCCTTAAAAAAAGGCTTGGGAAAAACAGTTCAAGATTCATTGAAAAAACTTTATGAATCTGACCTTTTTTCTGAATCAAAAATTTACCGCGAAAATGGTCAAATTATTGTTGAAGTAAAAGAAAACCCAATCATTTCTGACGTTAAAATTGTCGGAAATAAAAAAATTGAAGACGAGGCTTTACAAAGTGAAATTTCTTTAAAAAAACGCTCGGTTTTCACCAAAGCAAAATTGCAAAACGATCTCAAGCGCATCAATGATATTTACTTAAAATCCGGGCGATTTTTAGCCAAAGTTGAACCAAAAATTATTCAAAAAGAACAAAATAGAATTGAACTGATTTTTGATATTTTTGAAGGCCCGAAAGCCAAAATCGCCGATATTTATTTTGTGGGCAATGAAGCTTATCCCGACAAAGAATTATCCGAAGAAATTACTACGGCGCGTAGCAAATGGTGGAAATTTTTATCTTCCGCCGACACTTACGATTCTGATCGCGTTGAATTTGATAAAGAAAAACTGCGCCGCTTTTACGGTTCCAAAGGTTACGCCGATTTTGCCGCAATTTCTTCAATCGCCCAAATTGCACCGACTAAAGATAAATTTTTCATAACTTTTTTACTCGAAGAAGGCATTAAATATAAGGTTGGAGAAGTAAATATAATCAATCACATTGAAAAACTTGATGCCGATATTTTGGAAAAAGAAATCCTCATTAAAAAAGGCAAAGTTTTTAACTCGGAATTAATTGAAAAAACCGTTGAAAAAATGGTCGAAGTTCTGTCAGAAAAATCTTATGCCTTTGCCAATGTTGAACCAGTTTTGAGACGCGACCGCGAGAAAAAAATCATGAATATTGATTTTGTAATTAATGAAACTCCGCGCGTTTATATCAATCAAATCCGCATTATCGGAAACACTCGAACTTTGGATGAAGTTATTCGCCGCGAGTTGCGTCTGCGCGAAGGTGATCCTTACAACATCACTAAAATTAACCGCTCAAAACAACGTCTGGAAAATCTCGGATTTTTTGAAAAAGTTACTTTCAACACCAAAAGGCTCGGCGACAGCGATAAGGTTGATTTAGAAGTTGAAGTGAAAGAGAAAAAAACTGGCGAATTAAATTTAGGACTTGGTTATTCAACCGTGAATAAAATTACAACCAACGCTGGAATCAAAGAGCGTAACTTGAATGGAACGGGTCAGGAATTGGGTTTAAATATCCAAAAATCTTATAGCAATTTTACTGGCGAAATAAATTACACCAAACCTTATTTTATGGATCGCCAAATTGATGTCGGTTTTGATCTTTTTAAATATCAGCAAAATAAACGTAATACCTTGATTTACGATCAAGATTCTAATGGCGCAACTTTCCGTGGAAATTATGCAATCACCGAATTTTTGTCGCATCAAATTCACTATTCTTTAAGTCAACAAACCATCAGCAATGTTGACGCAACCGCAACTTTAGGCGTGCGAAATTTGGAAGGCAGCTTCATAAATTCCGCCGTCGGTCAAAGTCTTCTTTACGATAGACGCGACAATAGCATGAATCCGAAAAACGGTTATTATATTTCGGGAAG
>Ga0214921_10004270_pt1 | contig 21154 bp, 18 predicted proteins | sample LL1505_MetaG_FD_177992 | JGI IMG/M metagenome (GOLD analysis project Ga0214921, IMG submission 177992) | Freshwater microbial communities from Lake Lanier, Atlanta, Georgia, United States - LL-1505 | ecosystem: Environmental > Aquatic > Freshwater > Lake | place: USA: Georgia | collected...
GCTGTCGGTGGCGTTGCTGTTGGTGCCGTTGCTGTTGGTGCCGTTGCTGTCGTCGCAGTTTCGCCCAGTCTTGTTTCCGGCACTTTCTTCTTTGTCGGTATATCTTTCGGTATCACGAGAGATTTCTCTCGACAAGAATCTTTGTGCAACAACAATATTTTCATGTAAACGCTAAACACCTGCATCAGATTCGCAAAAGGGATTTCTTCGCGTGTGTAAGGATTCACCATCTTTCTCTCGCGTTTAAACATATTCATGAGAGAAAACACGTCAAATCCATAGACAAACCCTTTGGCATCAACATAACTGTAGATGTGTCTGCGGTCAATCTCGTTCAATGGATCCATCGTGTAAAAATCGGATTCGTTTACACATAACGAGAGATTACGGTATCCCGGTCCACGTAATTGATACACGGCTTTTGCAAGGAACCCGCGAAATATTTTCTGTATTAGAATAGCACGTTTGATTTGTGCAAAGTGGCGATGTATTCTCTCGATTAATTCGGCTTTGTTCCCATGCACATGGACTCGCCACGATTTGGTCGAGAGATGTTTCGCCGTTGCTTTCAGGTCACGCAATTTCGACTTGGCAATACATTCGGGATTCTTCAGATAGTCCGTGTAGGTATACACGGTTTCTTTCGATTCTTTCGATTCTTCCATGGCTTTGCAAGTTAACATATACCTTGAAAAATTTTCGTAATACGTGTTGGACGACACATCTACCAAGTTGTCTTCTTCTCTCGCCAACTTGGATAATACATGCATTTTGGTTTCCCTCGAATCGTATACACTTTGATACGTTCCTGATTTTATGTGTATTTCCATACGATATAATTTCGAGAGACACTTACATAAACGTATCTCGACGGATATCTCTCATCTATGGCGTTATCGGACGATTCTACCAACATCGATGTTCGGGGATGTTTATTGGACCCTTTTTCCACAATTGTAAAACTTGCGATTCTAGGAAACAAACCGGTTGGTACCAAAATATGTATTCAGAACAACGTTCTCTCGTTTCAAGAACCCGGTCCTTTCCAAAGTTTCTGCAGATATGTGTTCCATTCAAACAAGACGGACTTGCAATACATGTATAATCCGATTCAAATTGCGTGTTACTCCTTTCTCTCGAAGAAAGACACGAAAGATATCAAGAGAATAAGAGCCGTGTTTCAGTGTGCCCAGAAAGGACTCGAGAGACTGATGGATACGTACAAACACTGTACCATTGTCCGACTGTGTCTCTCGTATTTCCATGTGATTATCGCCAATTACGTGGATGAAATATATCAAGACCGGCTGTTTCGCAAAGACAGCATGACTTCTTTGTATGGAACTACACTGGTCTCTGAATTGAATGCCCAATGGACGGACGAGAGACTGAAAGTGGTGTTGGATTTGGTCGGGTTTTTGAGCAATGATACGATGGCGACAACGAACGTGAAATCTCTCGAGACCATTATGGATACGATTGACCGATATACGCGAGAAATATGCGAGAGAAGGTGAACAAAATTGAATGACGTGTTGTCCAAACAAGACGTGTTTCCATACACACCATCCTATATCATGAATACTACGAACGAACACGCGAATCTCTGGCGAAACCACGTGGACAAATACGGTATGCAACACGAGGATTTTATAAACCCCGATTATATTGTGCCTTTGTTCCCCGAAGATGAAATGCATGTTGGATACGAGCCCTTATGCGAAGACGTAGCTTTTCGTGACCCTATTTCTCTCACACAACACATATTCATCGACCATTTCCGTATCCGTCGAGAGAAGATGACACTGGAACAAGTGATTAGTTGTATCCGGAAAATGATTCTCTATCCAACAAACAACGCGGAAGTATATATCGATGAATGTCGCGATTTCCAGTACAGCACACTTCTCTATCGAGTTACGTGTATTGTGCGTGAGTATATGAACGACGGAATGGAACTAGATGCAAACGTGTTGGTCTCGGTGAGTGCGGATTTGGAAAACGACTCGTATTTGGTGGAAGTGAACCGGTATTCCGGGCACCGCACGGTGTTTTACCGGTTTTACAAGACGTTTCATTCTTATATGGAAACGGGAGGGACACAAAGTCCGTCGATTCGCGTTCATTGCGGGATTCTGACAAATCCGCTGCATTTATACCAGTGAAGATTTAAAACTGCACCCCCTTGGGGTGCTAGTTTCAAATCGTTACCGGTATCTGACCCCGAAGATTTTAATCCGTTTCAAAGGCTCGCCCAAGGCGAGCCGAGGCTTTGCGGATTGAAATCTTCGTTGGTTTAGTCAATGCACTCATGTGAGAGAGTGTTGTGTAACATAGATAGGTAAGTTCTCTCCTTTTTTGTTTGACGCACATGTACACATCACCGGAAACCTCTTCATGTCAAAAATTGAACGCCCAAACCATTTAAAGACTACACCTATTATATAACATACTCCCAGTCTTAGCACTCTTTCTCCAAGCACAATCTCAAAGCCAAAAATGTCTGCCAAATCATCTCCTGTCGTCGTCTCTGTCAATGAATGGGCTCCTGCCCAAGTCAAGTTTATGCAACCCAAAGTGAATGAACGTGGCGGAAAATCCATTAGTATTATTAGTGGACAGACCAACCGCTCACTCCATATTTCGACTCCTCTCCTCATGACCTGGGGCATCAGTGATTTCATTGATGAAAAGACGGGTGAGTCGGACGGGAAGTATAGCATGACCCTGAATTTCCCTAACGAAGAATATGCCACTCCTCAAAGCCGCGAGTTTCTGCAAAAATTAAAGGATTTTGAAAACACTGTTCTAGATGCCGCTGTCAAGAATTCCGAAGTATGGTGGGGCGAAGAGATGTCTCGCGAAGTTGCGAAACACACCTTCTTCCCCTTCATCAAGTACAGTAAGAGCAAGGAAACCAAAAAGATTGATTTAACCAAGCCTCCTTCCATTCGCGCCAAGGTTCCTTACTATGACGGACGTTGGGCGGTGGAGATATATGACCCCCAGATGAAGACCTTGTTCCCCTGCGAGAATCCCAATATTACCCCCATTGACTTGGTTCCTAAGCTAAGTAGTGTTGCCTGTGTATTGCAGTGTGGCGGTATTTGGATTGGTGGCAAAGGATGGGGATTAACTTGGAAGTTGGTTCAGTGTATTGTCAAGCCAAAACAAGTCGTCAGTGTCTATGGAAAATGCCACATCCAGTTGTCGAAGGAAGACTTAGCCACCATTACTACTCAAAACATCAATGAGGAAGATGAGGTGTCGGAAGTCGGCTCGGTTACTGCACCAGCGGTTGTCGCCCCGGTACAAGCGGCTGCACCTGCACCAGTAATCAACACCCAAGTCGAAGACAGTGATACGGAGGAACCCGAGCCTATCAAGCTTGTCCCTGCTGCAGCACAGCCTGACCCAGAACCTGCAGTGGTTGCACCCGCACCTACTCCGGTAGCCGAGACTGCTGCGGCTCCTGCAGTCAAGAAGGTGGTCAAGAAAGTGGTCAAGAAGTAAGTATTCCCATGCGAAGTCGCAGGTAAGTAAAATAGGTCATCTATTTTTTTGTTATATTCACACACGAAATATAACAAAAAAGAATCCGGTTCCAGTTGAGTTGGTTCATTCGTCGAAAGATACATGAACAATCAACTCCACGTGTTGTTTTACCGAGACGTCAAACGCATCGTCCACATTGATTGCCGATATACCTGCCTCTTTACATAGTATGTGTTGGGCTGCATCCGTGAAACGCAACGCACTCGGTTCAAACGTATAGATACGCCCGCCAATTTCCAATTCCACCACCGCTTTCCCCCACAGTTCTCTCGCCGTATAATCCACATGCACATACAGATTGTTCCATTCGTCTAATTCCATATGGTCGGGTAATATGGGGAAACATTTGACGTGTAGGTCTTTCCCCTGCAAATCATACACCATGTCTTGATGCCACAACGGTACCAAGAACGTTTCGGACCCGTGTTTGAGTTTGTAGATATTTTCCAGGAACAAATCGTCGAGAGACGGGTGCAACACAATGCATTCTTCTGCTTCCGACAAGATGTCTTGGATAGACGACAAAAGAGAAGGGGGTAAATGGAAGGCGTCTTGGTATCGGTGCAACACATCGTACACTTTTTGCAGGACCGTTCGGTCGATTTTCCGCAAATATTCGCGCAAATAACTAATCACCTGGTTACGGCAAACCCGCAACAATCGAATCAACACCAATGTGGCAATGTTGGTTTCCCCCGAGAGTACGGTCGAGAGAAACGATTTCAATACTTGTTCATAAGAAGGAATGGCGGAATCAGGGGTCTGATGCGATTGCAGGAAATCGTACGCCTCTTTGGTTTCGCGGAATCGGTCGGCGGCTTCCGGACTCGGATTCTTGTCGGGATGGTATTTTAGAATCCGTATTCGGTATTGACGTTTGATAACTTCGAGAGGCGGTGCAGGGTCCGTTTCTTCTACCCCCAACACTTGATACGCGCGTGTTCGGTTCATAAACAAGTTATGATGTAGAGAAACATACTCTCTAAATGGTAAATGGGACGATAATTATTGTTGTAGTACTTCAAAAACGTGTGCACTTTCGAGAGAATCGCCGATATTTTTTCCGGGTCGGTCAATTTCCCCGTCTGTACAAAATGATACAACACGTACCATAGACAATCCGTTACGTCCAACCCATACAACAGGATATCGTATAGCTGGTCACGAAACAAGGCGAATTCCAATTGTTTCGGCTTCTCCATCTCTCGAATGATGTTGTCGCACACAATGTTAAACACGTCTTTCGGGACTTGTTCGTTATCAGACACGAGAGACAAGTATTGTGTTTCTTTCAAATTCAAAATCGATTCCGGCGCCCAAGGACTCGTTCTCGGATTCGCCATTCGTTTCGGGGTATACGATTTCGAGACTTTCGCCATGAATTGGTCGCTTTTCGGGATGGAATCCGTCGATACGGGCGCAGCGTCCGAGTTCAATAAATACGTGTAGGCACTTGGGTCGGGACGTTTCACGCGAACTAGTTTGCAATGCTGGGCAATGTTATTCGGAATAAAACTCACGTGGTCCGTTATTAAGAAAAACACCAAATGAATGTTGAGCGTATTTGCGTGCTGCATATAGCTGTAAAACACGTCTAATAGTTCGCTATGAATCGCGTGAAAATTCTTACACAAGATAATGCCGGATTTGTCCGGTTTCATCGAGACAATATCCACAATCTGGAAAAAACATTCATTCCACATTCTCTTGGATTCGCAACCGAGCAGCGAGAGGTCAATCTCGTAATGGATATCGCTAATACGATACGTGTAGGTATGTTTCTCCGTCTGGGCTTGGATTTTCTTGTCGTATTTGAGCCGACTGGGCGAATACGATTCGACAAACCGCAAGAATTGGGTGTATTTGCCCGACCCGGACGGTCCATAAAACACGAAATTGCCGAGTTTGTCGATGGACGCCGGCATTTGCAACACCAAACTCGCTAATTCGGGGTGAATATCGAAATGTTTGTTGGATTTCAAGTAATCTTCGTAATGGGTTTCGTAGTACCGCATTTTATGTGTTATGTGTGGGGAACATATGTTTATGTCTGTATGCGAGAGATAAACATATGTTTATGTGTAGGATTCTCCTTGTGGATTCGAATCAATCAGTTCTTTGGCGGAAAGATGGGCGAGCGCGTTCGTCAAATACACCAAATAAGCAGTTAACGCAATGAGTGTAGGAGGGATGAGCCATCGAATGATGAGTTCGAATAAGAGAGACAGATGGTAAGGGGATACAATGGTGAGTGTGAAGAGAATAATGACAAAACTAATGAACGTGACGTACAAATTGCGCATGTCGATGTTGATCGCGCATGGATGGTCTTTGTGGAGTTTACTGTAGGCGTCAATCGAGAGACTGGCACATACGAGCGCAGCAATTGAAATCCCCCATTTGGCTAAATCCGTAAACGCATCCCAACGCAAGAGAACTACACCTTCTATACGAAGGGTACTTCCAATCCAATTCAGAGGTCGGGCAATAGTTTCTCCTACTATTTTGAAGGAATCTCTCACTTTCGCTGTTGGATTTGTGAGCTGTTCTGCCATTTCTTCTGTTATATAGTCCGCAGACTTATTTCTTCACTCCAAACAACAATATGACAACTGTAAATATACACAAAAAGGAGATGAACAATCCACCCACATACGTTTGCATCTCGTCTTTTTGTAATCGGAATGAGAGAATGGATTCGATTGCATACCAGATGACACCTAGAATGTGGTTAATCCATGCAAAAGAAGGCAATGCAATCACCGCCGGATTCATCGTGTTGATCCATTTCCACGCGTAAAATTGGGGTATCACCCAACTATCCGCCAAGTATTTGGAGACAAACAGCATGAACACACCAAACAACAACCAATACGTGTTTACGAAATTCTTGCGAAATGTATTGAAGTTCGAATCCAACACTTTCTCTCCACTTTTTTCAAAATCACACACATTATTCGGCGCTGTCAACATTTTGTCGTAGAGAGCACTTCCGACACCTAGAGCTAAAATCGGCAACACCATACGCAAGAAATGTGAAAACCCGTTTTCATAGAGCCCAATGAGAATCCGATAGATGGAACTAAACAATTGATTGCCGTCTAAATAAATCGACACACTCATTACCGCCATGAATGTCACCACCGATATGAATACAATCTCCGCCGTGTCCATGTCTTTCCGGTCTTCTTTGCCCAATTCAATCTGACGTTGTTTCCCTGCGAATTGTTGCCGGAGTTTCAATAACGTCAATACCAACATGACACTGGATGCGAGATTGAATGCACACACAACAATCATAATGAAAGCCTTTGTCAGTCTCTCGGTTGACATACCGGGGAGAGACGTGAGGTCAAACATATCCTTTGTCAACATGATGGTGTAGACGAAATTGGCGGAAAGAAAGATCCAAAGCCCCATCAATTCGAGAGAAGACGTTTTCGTGGTTCGAATCAGGGAAAACGACATGATGAAAATAATGGCAAAAATCAAGTTTTGCATATACGGGAAACACGTTGCCATTTTTCGCTTGTTTTATATTGTTTAGAGATATTCCTTATCAGGGGCTCCATTCTTAGGTTGAGAGAACACACAGTGATAGGTATTCTCAATCCATTGAAGCAGGGCGGGGGTATCCATCGATTCCCATTTCCCGCGCAATGATTTCAGTGGATAAAACTCGGGTTTTTCCATGTCGGGTTTTTTCAAATAGATATAAGCGCCGAATTTCCCTTTTCTTATCGAGAGATGGGGTGTCAACGTGCGCAAAGTGTTTTTCGTGTCTTGGGATTGCATCGGCGCTTGCGATTTGTCCCCCTGTCTCTCGACCAATTGCAAAAAATCCGTCATGGTGATGGGGTTCGACCCACACGATTTGAGAGAAAGGGTCTGTTTACCCCATGCAGCGTATTTTCCGAATCGCCCCGTCTTGATAACCACGTTCTCTCCTTCATAAACCCCTAAATGCGTGTTTGTCTGGTCGACCAGTTCATCGAGCGTGTATTCGCCCCGTTTCGCTTTCTCTAAATCCACCTCCATGTCTTCTTTCACCGGGATGTATTCCTTCGTGCCGTCGTCCAACACGTGTTTCACCGACACGCCATACGAACTAAAGACCAATTCGTAGTTCGATTCCGCGAGAGAAAACGACTGTTTTTTCGCCCGTTTCAAAGGTTCCATTCTCTCCAGAAGATCGTGTAGACATTGGCGGCAGAGTTCAATGCCGGCTTTCTCTGCGTCTTGTGCCGGCAAAGTGGCAATGGCGTCGAGCGATTGTTCCATGGATTCCGTGTAGGTATAGGCGAACAACGGGTCGAAATGGTCCAGCAAAAACGCCAAAGCGAGAGACCCAATGGGTTGAAGCACCAGTTTCCCCTTCTCTTGCCCAAACACCTTGTCGAACTCGCGGACCTTGATTTCGGGGTCCAAATACGGCTCTACACAATGGACGACGCGCCCTTTCACATCCGTCTTTTTCACATACCCTCGGTCCACCAGTGTTGTCACGATGGTGGCAAACGTCGATGGACGCCCAATACCGAGTGTTTCCAACTGTTGAATGAGAGACGCTTCTGTGTAATGACTCTGGCGAGAGACAAGACTCAGTTCACTGTCGATTTTGGTCCAAGGTACGGGTTTCTTTATATCCCAACTCTGGAAATAAAACAGCCGGTTGGACTCCTCCGGTTCTTGCGCAGGTTCCAACTGTTTCCATCCGAGATGGACGGGGACTTCTATGACATGTTCATAGGTGTGGTTTTCCGGGGCAGATATCCGGAGCGCGGTCTTCTGCGATTGATACGCCGACATACACGATTGCACACTGTGTTTCCATATGACGCCGTAGAGACGACTCAGCGACTGATTTTCGTGCTGGAAATGGCGGAGTGCCAAGTTGGTGACGCGAATGGCTTCGTGTGGCTGCGTACCGTCTGTTTGTTCGATCGCCGCCAAATCACCTACATCGGTTGCTCGATAGGTCGAGACGATGTATTCTCTCGCTTTCTCTAGAAAAACAGGAGAGAACTTGGTGGAATCCGTGCGCATATAGGTGATTAACCCCAATTGGTAGAGAGATTGGCAGAGTTCCATGGTCGTTTTCGGGGATAAGTGTAGGTGCGAACTGGCATGTTGCAAGAGCCGAGACGTGGTGAATGGTTTCGGGGGACTTTGCGTGGAAGATTTCGTGGGTCCAATGGAGAATACGTGGGAATGGGTCTGAGACGCGAGGAGGAACGCATCGAGGGCGGGTCTCTCCGAAAAATCAACGGAGAGACGGAACCGGACACATTTCGCGAAAAACACGCCGTGCACTTTCCACACGGTATCATTGGATGCGTGTTTGATGAGTTGGTCGTTGTCGTGGACGAGCCGTAAAGCGGGTGTCTGGCACCTGCCTGCAGAGAGCGCGTGTTTTTTGGAAGAGGACGACACGTTACGCCATAAGAGGGGCGATAGTTTGAATCCAACGAGCATGTCGAGGATTTGGCGGGTTTTGGCAGCGAATGCGAGAGATTGGTTTAGGAAAACGGGGTGTTCGATGGCGGCGAGAATAGCCGGTTTCGTGATTTCGTGAAACACAATTCGCTTGGTGCTGGCTATGGGGAGCTGGAATTCGTCGCAAATATGCCAGGCGATGGCTTCGCCTTCCCGGTCGTCGTCCGTTGCGAGAAAGATATGGGCGGGAGCATACTTGGCAATGATTTTACGCATCTTGGCGACATGGTCTGCCTTTTCCGGAATGACGGTGTAGGTTGGATGGAAGGAGTGTTTGGTGTCGATATCGGAGAGACTTGTAATCTCTCGAAAATGACCTTTGGAAGAGATGCATTGGTAGTTGGGACCGAGGTAGTCTTCGATTTTAGAACATTTTGAGGGGGATTCAACGATGACAAGGAACTTTGGCGGCATTTGGAAGAGAGAGATACATGTATTCAGAAGGAGTGTTTATTTGGGTTTAGGGTGTAATAACCTGTATATACAAAATATTATATGCTCCTATTTTATACATGGGGTCTGTTCGACGAAAAGTAAATAGAAAGAACAAGAAACACCGGGATAAGTCTACGCGAAAAGATAAAAAAGGAGGAGGGTTTTTCTCTTCGTTGAAAGCGAGTGTACAATCGGGTGTAAATACGGTCCGGAACGTAATGCCAGGGGAAAAACTAGAGACTAATGTGACCACATTACAACAAGCAAATGAGAAAGCGTCGAAGGATGATTCCCGTCATAAAAAAAACACGATTCAGGTGAAACTAAATCGTGGAATTGTAAGTAAAGTGAAATCAATGGCGTCAAAGAATGAATTAAATGGTCTCATGTTTATGTTATTCAATTACCTCTATGATAATTACATATTTATGCACAATAATGATGAAGTTGATAAAAATAATCAATATGCGTATAATAATAATAATACACTTCACCCATGTCGATTGTATTCGTCCGAAATAAAAGAGATACGAGACAAAGTTGCGAAAATTGTAGTTGGATATAATGCGTTTTTTAATGATGTATTTTGCATTGATATCAAAAATAAATTACTTACGAAAGAAAAAGAATTGATGCAAGATTATTATCTAAATAGTAAGTTTGTGAACATGTTTCAACCGTATGATGTGTCGAAAACATCTGAAAAACAACTAACGGAAGCCGGTCCCGAAGACCAATCTCCAACCGACGATATAACGGTTGACCTAACAGATGGTGTGGAAGCCGATACTACTAGGACCATAACAGAGGTGGCGGGCGTTATTAGAAATTTAAATGAGTTGCGTATTAACTCGTATGATGTTATTCGGAAATCAAACAAAAACAAAACGTTTAATGAAAAACAAACATCGAATGAACTCGAGAGTAATGAATCTGCGGTATTACCAACAATTGAAGTAGATATAAATCGCGAATCGATTGACAAAGTGATAAAAGGGTTAACCCAGCATAATATGAAGGATAAATCGGAAGACTACATAAACAATGTAGAAATGATCAAAAGGTATATTAGTTTTATCAATCTACAAGTAGACTACAATTCGGAACTAACTGATGCCCAGAAAACTATATACGATGCCATAACCAATGAACATGTTGAAGCTATAAACAAAATATTTAATTTATTTAATCAACAAACGAATTCTCCGACTACCAGCCTAAAACAACAAAGGACACCCGAAGACCCGTCTTTAAATGACCATTTTAAAACATTTCTGAAAGATATCAAAACCCAAAAGTTGGCACTTACGATCCCGACTTATTATGATAATCTAGATATAAAACACCCCTATATTGAAGGTGTTGCTACCGAAACTTCGATTTATGGTGACATATTAGAAATTAAACGATATGCTCTGTTTTTTACCATACTGTTGAGAAAGTTGAATTTGGCGTTCATTGAAAATCAGAAGTTTGAATCAAAGGAAACCGCGAGTGTATTTTCCAAAAATACGTATGTGAATTTGATGAACAAGATTAAATTCCGAGGTAAGATGCACATATATAAAGCGAAGATGTTTGAAGCGATTGGTAGTGCAGTGGGTTATGCAAAGAAACGCGGAGGTAAAACCGCTAAAACAAGCAGAGGAAACCGTAACAAACAACGGACTACACGTAAACACAAAATGGTAAAACATCTGAGTGTAAAACGCCGAAGGGTTCGCAACACCAAAAGAGCGCGTATGCGCAGACTACATAAGTATGAGTCAACCGATTCAATGATGCATGGGGGAGGTTCATTATTTGATAATATACAAAAAGGTAAATATGAGTTGCTGTTGTATATGCGTAAAATGACAATGATGTATTTGGACAATGCGTTTAAATATGACATGGTGTTGGAGGGTGTAGATGTGCCTCTTAGTTTAAATGCAAAACGTTACATCGAAGATTTACAGCAAAACGAGTTGAATGAAATCGCAAAAGAAAAAGATGAACTCATTCGGATTCGGTCGATATACAAAAACAGTTTAAGTAGGTCTCAGCGCTTTGCGAATGCGTTGGGGGAGAGTAAAACACAACTAAAGAAAATCGGTATATTTTTATCCAAACTAAAAAATGGACAATTAAATATTTTGAAAAACATGCGTGGGGCGTGTTCGAGTGTATTATTAGACATTGTTAAAATTGGGAAATTTGCATACCGTAATGGATTTACTGGAGGTTTAATTATAGGATTGACATTAGTGTCAAATGGGTTGTTTTTTGCAGCGTGTATTCCATCACCAGCTTCGGGATTTTTATTAGGGTTATCTAGCGGTATTGCCATTGTTAGAACCGCAATTGGTTTATTAGCGGCACCGTTTCTGGAACCGGCACCCATTATTTTAAAACGAAAATCCGATTTATTCGATATGGCAAGTAAATTAATGGGAAATAGCAACACTGATTTTGTAAAGAACATATTGAATACATATTACGACATGTTATATACACTGAAAACCAATAGCACCGTAGACGGAACACCATCTCCAATCAGTTACGAATTTCCGATTATACTAACTCGTAATGGCAGCCCTATGACAAATGACGTTTCCAAAGAAGATGATAAACAAAAACAAAAAATGCAATCCGCATTTATGGCATTAGTGGATACAGGTTACATTCCAATGGAGGAAGCAAATAAAACGAAATTAAACAACCTGCTTACTCAGAAACAAAAACTTGTAGAATCGAATGGCACAAAACCCGAAGAGATGAATACACTCAATACACAAATCGATAAAATTCTAAATGCACCCTTTGAATATACACTTACCAACAACAATACTGATGGTTCTAAGATAACCTTAACTGCTGCGGATAAATCCGCCATTGTAAAATATTATTTATACGATTACATTAATTACAACAATGCAGATTTGTATAGTGTACCTCTCAGTGTATTTGCAAACATGTTATCATTTGTATTCATCGGAGTAATGCCGTTTATCGTATATCAAAAGACGCAATTTACGAAATTTCTAGAAGATAAAAATGTACGAAATCGCCAATATGTATTAAACGAAACGAAAAAATGCAAATTGTTAATACAATCTTACCTCATGCAACGAGTGATTGCGACATTGCCACCCAACCTACCCGAAATTCCAATATTTAAGGCATTTAAAGACCTTTATGATTTGGAATACAACAATTCACGTGTAGACCAAAGTAATCTGTCATCGATTCAAAATGCAACTGGTAATGTGAATATTCAAAACCATTCGGAAGACGCTTCTAACTATCAGTATTTTAATCCCAAAAAATATAATCATTCGTGTGATAGTACTCTAACGAATAATATAATCACACGTTCATTTGGCACGGTTGATACCAACTGTAAGCAGCAGTCAGAAAGTTATAATGATTTGATTAAGGACAAAACTGCAACATTAACAAAACAAAAAATGGCGAATCAGTTTAGTGACGATACAATCAAACAGTATAGTCAATATAAAGAGAATTGCGATACAAAAACCGGGTTATACTTGACATTGTCATCTCAAGACGCGGCTATATGTAGGTTACAAGACAGTACAAAACGAGAAGTGGTACAATTGTATAAAATGGAGAGAGACCATCACCGAATTAGCGAACAAATGCGTAAAAAATATGTGGCGATTTATGATGCGATTAAAAACACTACTATAGAACAAAACGATAATAATGGACAATCTATTATAATAAACTCGACCATTATTAATTATGCATTTTCGCAAATGTATCAAATTCTGTATAAGACGAGTGAAGCCAATGTATATAATGCCATAAACGATGAGTATTTACGAAACCTCATGGAATACATAACACGAAATAACATTCAATTTGTAGGTACAGCTATGGGTTTATTAAACGAGTTAAAGACCCATAACTTTAATGAAAAAGCGAAAGAATTATGGTGTAAAACAATTGACGATAAGATGTCTGAATACACTCGAAAAAAGATAAACGACTAGACGCGAATACCGTCAAATCAACATATATAAACGAAATCCCGTGTATATATGTAATGGAATCTTCAATATGTCACAGCCTTCTCTCAAAATCATGATTGAGTCGCGCGATTACTCTTCGTGGTATTTCGCCAATCCCGACACATATGAACGTATCGGTTCCCTTGTCGATTCGTCTCTCTCCACATGGACCCCCGCCGAAAAAAAACTCTTCTCTCGCGACACCATCCAACTCGACGGCACCATCGTCCATTCCCCGACACGTCATCTTCTCATTCCCGGCGTTCTCTTACTCGAAGATAACAAGACCTACGGAAGAAACACAAAAAACCGTCTGCTCTACCAGTGTATTCCCAACGACCGGTTTCTCCCGATTTTTCTCGTTCCGTTCGACCAAAAACCCGGGTTCTCCAAACACATCAAGAATCGCTACGTCGTCTTCAAATTCGACCAGTGGACCGGCAAACATCCCCACGGTATTCTCGCGGAAAATCTCGGACCCGTCGACCGTCTCGACGCCTTCTACGAGTACCAAATCTACTGCCGGTCTCTCCACGAAAGCATCGCGGATTTCAACAAAACCACCAAAGCCGCGCTGTCTACCAAACCCATCACGGATTACATGGACCAAATCCGGAAAACCCGCGCGTACCAAATCCAGCAAGATGCGACACCCCATATCTTCACCATTGACCCGAAAGGCTCGTCCGATTTCGACGACGCCTTCTCCGTCCACTCTCTCTCCCCTACACGCACACAACTCCATATCTACATAGCAAACGTATACGTGTGGCTCGATACGATGGGACTCTGGCGGTCGTTCTCGAAACGCGTGTCCACCATCTACTTGCCCGATTTCCGGCGTCCTATGCTGCCCACCATTTTGTCCGATTCGCTCTGTAGTTTGGAACAAGGACAGCCCCGATTCGCGTTCCGGCTTTCTCTCGAAATCGACCAAGACCGGATTTGCGAAGACACCGTCCAGTTCCAGAACGTGGAAATCCGTGTCCAACAGAATTACGTGTATGAATCCGCGGGTCTCTCGCAGAACCCGCATTACCAACTCTTTTTGCGTGCAACCCAACAAATCGACGGCAAAGTCCAAGATAGTCACGATGCAGTGGCGTTCTGGATGATTTACATGAACCAGACCGTCGGCACCAAGCTGGCGGAAAAAGGCAGAGGGATTTTCCGGCAAGCCGCGCTGACGAATCGCGATGCCTACGACAATACAGTGAGAGAAATGCCGCAGGAGTTGAATGTCGACACCAAACGGCTGATTTCGAACTGGAATCATACCACTGGGAATTACGTGTTGCACGCAGATGCGAAACACGAAATCATGCAGCTGGAATCGTATGTCCATATCACCAGTCCGATTCGCCGATTGGTCGATTTGCTGAACCAGATGGTATTCTCGAGTGAATATGGAGTGTTGGAAAGCGTGTCACTGGACGCCCAAGCGTTTTTGCAAGATTGGACGAACGACCTGGATTATATCAACACGACGATGCGGTCAATCCGGAAAGTACAAATCGATTGTGATGTGTTGAAACAGTGTTTTGCGCATCCAGAATGGATGCAGCAACGACACAGAGGGATTGTGTTTGACCAAGTGCAGAAAACGGATGGGACGTTTTCGTCCATGGTCTATCTAGAGAATCTCAAGATTCTTTCGCGGATCACCACCACGACGAAACTGGCGAATTATTCCCAACACGCATTCCGGATTTTTGTGTTTGAAGACGAACACAAAATCAAGAACAAAATCCGACTAGAATTGGTGGCTGATACGTAAAAGTCGACCGATTGTTATCCCAGATGTGGCGTTGTATCGATTCATGGATATTTAGGGGCACCAAATATGGCAGGGAGGTATATACATGAAGTCGCACACGAATGAAACACTCGTTATAGAAAAAACCGAAGATACTGTGTCGGAACCGGAACCTGAAGTAGAAGCATTGAGTAACAACAAAGTCAAGGTAGAAATCGAACCGGACGTCAAATCAAACGATATCAAACTCAGCAATTGCTCTTTATCTTTGGTCTTCCATTGCTTTTCGTGGAATCGACCTGCAACCCCAAAATAACATTCCATATATACTCTATTCACACAGTATATATTGAACTATCTCTCAACTATTTATCAACCTATTTGAGCACAAAAAATAAACTACCCTATATCACTTCCCCCGATTCCCCATTTCCAATCGATAAAAGTCGTGTATGCCAAACCGTACGTAATGCAAGCCTTGTATCATCAACACGGTGCCTTTCACTCCAACCCACATGGTTCTCTCGTATGCCACATGCATTTTGTCATAAATACGTCCAATAGCAACCACCAATTCGTCTAGATACTGTTTCGTGCGCAACGTGTCCACGTGGATTTTCTGTGAATAGCTGCGAATATACCGGCTTACTTCTTCCACGATATCTCGCGCGGGCGTATGACTCGAGGACCGAAACAAATACGTGTGGGAAAACTCGATGGCGGCGCCGAAAAAGAGGGCGTAGTTCCAGAGACCGTAGGTTTTGGGAGAGATATGCAGCACGTTTTTGACGCGGTCTGCCATGGTTTCGGCGCGATAGGATTCAATCATGGTAGGGTTGTTCGGGAAAACCATACGCAGCATACGTTCTGCGTCGCCCAGTAGTTCAGTAAAATAGGAGTGTAGTGCTTCCGGTCCTTCGGTTTCCAACACTCTTTCTACTTCCATACACATGGCATTGTCCAATAACTCATATTGTACCGCGACAACCCGATTTGATGGAACGAGTTCCATGGATAAGGTGCGATTGTGTATTTGTCGTTTCAATACTTGCCGCAGAATCGAATCGCGGTATTGGTCTCGGTACAAGAGACATTGTACTGCGCGACGAGCTTGCCCATAAAAACGCCACGTTTCCACCCCGGTCATTTCGCGAAACAGCTGGTCCGAATAAGAGACTGCATTCTCCGGGAACGAATACTGATAACATTCTTGAACGGAATCGATGTTCCCAATCACATCCAATAAATGGTGTGTTGCGGTTTGATAAGTGGATTCCAAGAGTTCCAACGTGTCTTTGATTAAATGATGGTTTGCTTGTCTCACCGAATAAAAACACGCAGCGAAATATGCCGCGTGCCCAATGAATAACCAAGTGTATAGATGCATGGTATCGAATATCTATGCAGATAACGAGAGATATATCTATATGTGTTTGGCGTATTCCTTTTTCGAGAGAAAATGCACATCCCCAAAATTGAAACCCTTTTTATGTAATCGTTCACTGATAACAACCTGTTCCTACTTATTTGAACTTTAAACTAACGAAGTGTTAAATCTTCACTGGTATAAAAACAAAATGACTTCTCTCTTCTTACAAATCAAAGCGCTCCCCCAAGAACTCCAAAACCTCATTGCCGAGTTCAACGCAGACCATCGTCCCCAGATGTTCCCCGTTTATCGCCAAATCATGCAAATATCTCATGCGCCTCTACTAAACCGCGTACATAATACACTGGTTGTAACCATACCTCGATATGGCGCGGAGTCGTGCGATAATTGCACCAACTGGGTCGAAGAATACAATAAAATCGTGTCAAGTGTATGTGGCGACATCTACGTCTATTGTTCCGACTATTGTCATTTCGATTCTGAATATTTTATGCGAAAACGAATGAGAAAATACATCTCAAATGAGGATACAAAGTGAATGAAAATATGGGCGACCGATATAATCACACGGCAATATATCCATGGTCTCGCGACTGTACACCCACAACCTCCAGGTACGCATTGTAGATAGTGAAGACAATCCGATTGATTGTCCAGATGTTTTGCGAGAGATAAAAAGGCGAATTCACCGGAAAAAATACACGCATACGTTGGACGTAAATGGGCACGCGCTTGCGTGCACCATCACGTGGAAATGGCGTGAATTAACCAAACAGAGTTCCCTTTTTATTGGCGATATGTTTGCTTGCCCGATTTATCGCCATGACAGTATTGTGTTCTCTCATACGAATGCTACGATTCGACAGATTGAACGAGAAATCAAGAAATGTCAATTGGAATTCATGTTGCCGAGTGGCGAATGGTCCATTGCGTTTTTTATCACAAAATTAATGGGCGACGCGGTGCCTCTCACGATATTGTAGTTCATGTGCTTCGGGATTCTCCGTAAAAAATTGATTGGGCATTTGGTGTTGTCGTGGATACATACAAACAACACAAAACCCGTTGAAATGAAAACTGCCGAAGTATACATCCCCGCATTACAATCCCATGTTACGTGTTACATTGGACAGAACGCAAAAGACAACGAAGCCGTCATTGACCAAATGGTAACGTCCCACGACCTCTGGTTTCATGCCGGCGCAGGCATATCTTCTTGCCACGTCGTGTGTATTTATCCGACAGAACCCATCAGCAAGGCAGCTCATCGACAAATCATTCATCAAGGTGCTCTTCTCTGCAAACTACACACCGCCAAATTACGTGTAGTATCCAACGCGGAAATCATTTACGCCCCCGTATCCACCGTGAAAAAAACACCGGTCGCTGGTCAAGTCATCGTGCACAAGACAAAATCCGTCAAGGTATGAAACCTCCTCTTCTTTGAATCGTTCGTAAAAAAGATATACAAATTACTTACCTAAGTAGGGCATATTTTTTCCGAAAGATCCATCATTCACTTCGTTTGTCCTCTGCTGATTGCGTTCAGATAGAAATCCATGTAGTTGCGAAACTCTTCCGAAGTTGCATCTACTACATCATTGAAAATCATGGGTGTAGGGTCGTCTTTGTCGGCGGCGGATACTGGTAAGACATTGACGTCTTCGGCGGCAAAATCGGTTTGCTCGCGTTGTTGGGTTTCGATTTCTTCCATGATTTCGTCAAAGTCGTCGTTTAATTTAGCAATGAAGGCACGCGTATATTTGGGGTCGGTTTTGCTATAGCTACACAGGAGCATCGACAAGGCATCTTTGACATCGTATCCACGGGTCACAAAAGCGTTTGTCACCACATCAATGTTTGTGCGCGTGTCTTCTTCTTCTTCTTCTTCTTCTTCTTCGTCTTCTTCGGACCCGGAAAATTCCTGGTCAGAATCCAATTCTTCATCTTCGTCGTGGTCTTCCGAAGATGAAGTAACTAATAAGGCACGACAGCAAGGGCAAGTGTCGGCATTTTGCAACGAATGAATCACGCAATTAAAACAGAACGAATGCCCGCAGGGAGTCACACAGGCATTGGTGGATTGGATCACTTCGTAGCAGATAGGGCATTCCATGTTTGGATTGTATATGTATTGAGTTTTGATGCCAGTGTACAGGAAGAAATAAAAAGGGCATCAATTTTGTTTCGGCTTCACGGCGAAGTCAGGGATATCGCGATATGGGTTGTCTACTTTGTATGTACCACATGGACCGCAATGGTCTTCGTTTGACAAATCGATTTTTTTGTTGATTTTTGCTGGGCAATAGTCAATGCGCCATCTTCCTAGGTCTCGTTTTTCTTTCGATATCCATCTCTGGATAATACGTGTAAGAAACATCATCTTATATCATGATAAGAGGAGGTGTGTTTATACCGATTTTTCGTGGTCAAATATCAATAAAAGAAAAAGAATTGTCGATATGAGTAATGTTGTGAGTAATGTTGTGATTAATATCAATATTCGTATTAATAGAATCGGAAAAAGAGAAATCGGCATGGTTGTAATCGGAAGTATTATTATGAATGATTTTATCAAGAATGGCAAAATCAATAGAAAAAATTTTGCGAAGTTGTGTGATATGAGAATCGTCATAAACATGAAGAAGGTCACAATTCGTAGGAACAGATTCCCAGTCTCTAAATCCGATTAAAACGAAAGAGCCTCTGGAAATAAGATTCTGTCTTTTGGATTTACCTTTAAATTTATTGCGAATATGAAGAACAAAAAGAGAATCATTAAAAAAAACCTGAGCAGTACCATGTCCAAAAACTTGTGTAACAACCGCAACCGCCTCACCTTCAACTGGAATCCGCAAATCGGAATGTCCCCCAGAAGAATGTTTCCTAGCAAAAGACTTGGATTTATTACCCCCTCCAGTATTCTTAACCATTTTTCTATCATATAATCAACTCATAAATACTATTTAAGCTGTTACCAAAATGCATTTATACGGGAGCGCCGAAGGCGCGACCACCTCCCCCCCACTATTTTCCTCCATATTAGACAGGATTTTTTGTATAATCACCGTAGTATTATTAACCACCACACCACCACACTATTATTCCTAAATAAGAATCGTGTAGTAACCAAATTCAAAAACTTGTATTGAACACATTTCTCTCAACAAGTCTTTTCAGAAACTAGTTGAGAGATGGATGATTTTCCTAAATAAGAATAGTGTAGTGAATCCCTTCAAACACTTGTATTGAAAACATTTCTCTCAACAAGTCTTTTTACACCTTTTCTCATTTCAAACGCTGATTCTTTCCTAATATAAAATTACGAGTCTTTTACAAGTATTCCATTTTTATAGTAATTATAAGTAGGTGTAAATCTCAATTTATTATTTTTACTAAAAATTTCAACTCTGTCATTTGGATAGTTTTTTGATTCATTTATAGCATCTTCTTCTGACAATAATATAGTTATATCTTCCCATTCACTTCCACAAAGTAATACAAACACAAAATCCATTTTTTATAATAGATAAGTATTCTTTTTATATTGAAATCGGCGTTTGAAATGAGAAAAGGTGTAAAAACCAATGGAGAGATCGAATCATGAAACATCATTATTCCTAAATAGTTGTGTAGTGAATCTCTTCGAGCACATTTCTCTCAAGTAGTCTTTTTGAAAACTAGTTGAGAGATGGATGATTTTCCTAAATAGTTGTGTAGTGAATCCCTTCGAGCACATTTCTCTCAAGTAGTCTTTTTGAAAACTAGTTGAGAGATGGATGATTTTCCTAAATAGTTGTGTAGTGAATCTCTTCGAGCACATTTCTCTCAAGTAGTCTTTTCAAAAACCAATGGAGAGAACCGTTTGTTTTCCTAAACACATGTATTCTGAATGTCGAATATCCTACTCATTTCCGGATAAAGGAATGGTGTAGTAAGAAACTCCCTTCGGTCGTTTCGAATACACATAATCCTATCCCTCTCCCTCCCGATATGTCCAAAATAGTAGTGTAGGTGGCACCATAGGGAGCGCCGAAGGCGCGACCCCTCTCCCAAATTTTGCCTCGATAATAGACTAGAAAAGTTCAAGATTTTTCATAATAAATACCCCCCACCTATTCGATGATATACAACACGTATTTGATTTCCATCGAAATAGGAATGTAGTGAATCTCTTCGAGAACATTTCTCTCAACAAGTCTTTTTAAAAACCAATGGAGAGATGGATGATTTTCCTAAATAGTTGTGTAGTGAATCTCTTCGAGAACATTTCTCTCAAGTAGTCTTTTTAAAAACCAGTTGAGAGAACCGTTCGTTTTCCTAAATAGTTGTGTAGTGAATCCCTTCAAAGGACGTTTCTCAAAACATTTCTCTCAACAAGTCTTTTTAAAAACCAGTTGAGAGAACCGTTCGTTTTCCTAAATAGTTGTGTAGTGAATCCCTTCAAAGGACGTTTCTCAAAACATTTCTCTCAACAAGTCTTTTTAAAAACCAGTTGAGAGAACC
>Ga0214921_10004271_pt1 | contig 21143 bp, 21 predicted proteins | sample LL1505_MetaG_FD_177992 | JGI IMG/M metagenome (GOLD analysis project Ga0214921, IMG submission 177992) | Freshwater microbial communities from Lake Lanier, Atlanta, Georgia, United States - LL-1505 | ecosystem: Environmental > Aquatic > Freshwater > Lake | place: USA: Georgia | collected...
AAGGTGTTAGTAGATCGATAACTTTAATTCCAGTTTCAAACATCTCAGTCTTTGATTCAAGTTGATCAAATGCTGGAGCGGTTCGGTGGATTGGCCATCTCTCTTTAATATCTAATGAAGAGGTTGGTACATCTAAAGATTCACCCAAGGTATTAAATACATGTCCTTTTGTTACATCTCCAACTGGAACTGAGATCGCACTTCCAGTATCGGTAACTGTTGAACCGCGCACCATGCCGTCAGTTGGTTGCATGGAGATTGCGCGCACTAGATTGTCACCAATGTGTTGGGCGACCTCAAGTGTTAACTTCTTAGTCTCACCCCCCAATGTGACATCAATATTTAACGCATTAAATATGGCCGGCATTGCATCGGCTGGAAACTCAATATCCACTACCGGTCCAATTACACGGGCAACTCTTCCGGTTGCTGTTTTAACTGACATTATTCACTCCCTGTGCTAGCTGAGGCGAGCGCATCTGCGCCGCCTACGATTTCACTGATCTCTTGGGTAATTTCGGCCTGACGAGCCGCGTTTGCAAGTCGGGTAAGCGACTTAATCAATTCATCAGCATTGTCAGTTGCTGATTTCATAGCGCGACGCCTTGCTGCATGCTCACTAGCTGCAGATTGAAGCATCGCGTTAAATACTCGAGCCTGAATGTAGCGAGGTAGTAATGCATTAAGCACCTCACCAGCATTAGGTTCGAATTCATACATCGGCAAAATTGTTGCCGCAGTAGTTGACTCCACAACCTCAAGCGGAAGCATCCGCTTTGCATCTGGAGTTTGAGTAATCATTGATTTGAACTCGGTGTAAATAATGTGTAATTCATCAACGCCATTAGCATCAGTCTGAGCATCTGCAATAAATGCATTAATTAATGCATCCGATACCTCTTTGGCATGGGCATAAGTTGGATTATCAGAGAAACCACTCCAAGAGGCTGTGATCTTTCGATTTCTAAACTTATAGAAATTAATGCCTTTTCTTCCCACCAAATATGGGTTTACCTCAAGGCCGCGTGATTGCAGCAGTGCTACTAGTTGATCACCCTCTTTTATTGCAGCATTTGAGTACGCACCTGCCATACCTCTATCTGCGGTAATTATTAAAACTGCCGCCCGCTTTGGATTAGCGGACGCGGTAGTTAATGGGTGATTAGTAGAGGATAAAGATGCAACGGCTGAGACTGCCCTGGTTAACTCGTTGGCATAAGGAGATGAGGCGGCAACCTTTTGTTGCGCCTTAACAATGCGAGAGGCTGAGATTAGCTCCATCGCTTTTGTTATCTTCTTAGTCGCCTTTACCGACCGCATACGGCGGCGGTAAATACGAAGTTGGGCACCCATTTGCTTCTCTTCCTTCTCTTACTTCTTAGCCGGAACTTGACGGGTAATTTGCTCATTATCTTCATCTGTTAATGCATCAGCTTTTTTCTCATTAACAGCTGGTGCTACCGATGATTTAAATTGCGTTTTAAATGTTGTAATTGCCTCCTCCAGTGATTTAACAGTGTCATCTGTTAACTCACGAGTTGTTGCAATTACTTCAAAGATTTGCTTGCGCTCTCGAGCAATAAAATCTAAGAACTCACTTTCAAAGCGGCGAATATCTGGAACTGGAATTGAATCCATATTGCCGGTAGTTCCCGCCCAAATAGATGCCACTTGGCGCTCTACTGAAAATGGTGAGTACTGACCTTGTTTTAGTAATTCAACCATTCGAGCACCACGTTCTAGTTGTGCCTTTGATGCTGCATCTAGATCTGAACCAAATGCTGCGAATGCTTCAAGCTCTCTGAACTGCGCAAGATCAAGACGTAGACGGCCAGCAATTTTCTTTATCGCTTTAGTCTGAGCAGATCCACCAACACGAGATACTGAGATACCTACGTTAATCGCAGGACGAACACCTGCGTTAAATAGATCGGTCTCAAGGAAGCACTGACCATCGGTAATAGAGATAACGTTGGTCGGAATAAATGCTGATACGTCATTACCTTTTGTCTCAATGATTGGCAGTCCGGTCATAGAGCCGCCACCTAACTCATCAGATAATTTGGCGCACCTCTCTAGTAAACGTGAGTGTAAATAGAAAACATCTCCAGGATATGCCTCGCGGCCCGGTGGGCGCCTTAGCAACAGCGATACTGAACGATAAGCCTCAGCTTGTTTTGATAGATCATCAAAAACAATTAATACATGTTGTCCCTTATACATCCAGTGCTGACCAATTGATGAACCGGTATATGGAGCTAAGTATTTAAATCCAGCCGGGTCAGATGCAGGAGCTGCCACAATTGTGGTGTAAGCCATCGCGCCAGCTTCTTCTAATGCGCCCTTAACGGAGGCAATAGTTGAACCCTTTTGACCGATCGCAACATAAATACATTTAACTTGCTTCTTTGGATCCCCACTCTTCCAGTTCTCTAATTGGTTAATAATTGTGTCAACTGCAATCGCAGTCTTACCAGTCTGGCGATCACCAATAATTAATTGACGTTGACCGCGGCCGATTGCAGTCATTGAGTCAATCGCTTTAATACCAGTTTGCATTGGCTCTTTAACTGGTTGGCGTTGCACTACAGATGGTGCTTGAATTTCAAGGGCGCGAGTTGTTTCAGCTTTAATCTCACCCTTGCCATCAATAGGCCGGCCAAGTGCATCAACTACACGTCCTAGGAAACCATCCCCAACTGGAACAGAGAGAATCTCTCCAGTCCGGCGAACAGTTGTTCCCTCTTCAATTCCAGTGAACTCACCTAAGATAACAACACCGATTTCGCGAACATCTAAGTTAAGCGCTAGTCCTAATGTGCCATTTTCAAACTTTAATAACTCATTGGTCATTGTCGATGGCAAACCTTCAACTCGAGCGATGCCATCACCTGCCTCAGTTACGCTACCGATTTCATCCTTAACGGCAGCACCTGGTTTGTATGCAGCGACATGTTTTGCCAGTGCATCCCGAATATCTTCGGGGCGGATAGTAACTTCGGCCATCTTCTCTCTCTTCTCTCTTTAAATAACAGATACTTTCGTACCTGTTAAAGCTAACTTACGAGCGCTCTGCCCGCTTCTGCTAAACGACTAACCATGGTGCCATCAATTACATCATCGGCATATCTAATAGAGATGCCACCTAAAACCTTTGAATCGATCTCAATATTTATATGAACATCTCTACCCATTTGTTTGGACAGGGCAGTGATTAACTTGCTTTGTTGAGCATCGGTAAGTGCAACAGCGGTTTTAACATGTGCTACTAGGCGATTTTTTCGAGTTGAAACATAGTGAAAATACGCAGCTAATGTGGCATCAATATTTCTGCCCCTGCGCAATAAAACAACTCTTCTTAGTAAATTAACAGTTGAATTGGCATACTTTGATTTAACAATTGATTCTAGTAATGCAACCTTGTTGGTATCGGTATCAGATGAGGTGTTAAGTGCTTGGCGCAGCCCTGGATTTGCAACTAATACTCTAGTGAAATCAAACAATTGACTCTCAAGCTTATCTAGCTCATTATTTTTCTCAGCAGCAGCAGCCTCTGCCTCAACCGCTAAGTGTTCGATGGCATCGGCTAACTCACCAGGAGTTGAAAATCTAAGTGATGAGGCCTTAGCTAGTAAATCTTGAGCGGAGGATCCAATATTTTTACCAAATAAATTAGAGATTAACTCAGCTTTAGCGCTTACATCACGGGCGTTATCGGTTAATGCTCTGCGTACTCCAATTGAGTTACTTAGAACTGTAAGTGTTGTAAATAAATCAGATGCAAATGCGGTGGCCTCAGCTGCTGATTGCTTACTTACCGCATCAGCAAGTGATTTTTGCAGAGTAATTACAGATGCTCTGCTGGAGCCACCTAATATCTTCATGATTACTTACTCTTCTCCAGATCTGCAATAAAGCGATCAACAATCCGTGATTGACGGACCTGGTCATCTAAAGCTTCTCCGACAATCTTTCCGGCAAGTTCAGTTGCAAGTGCACCAACCTCGTTGCGAAGTGCGGTGACTGCTTGTTGACGCTCTGCTTCAATTGATGCGGTAGCTGCTGCAGTAATTCTCGCTGCCTCTTCTGCTGCCTTTGTGCGCAGATCTTCAATAATTGCCGCACCTTGCACTCTGGCATCTTCACGAATCTTTTGTGCTTCACCACGTGCTTCATTTAATTGAGTTGTGTACTGGGCAAGTGCTCGTTCAGCCTCACGCTGTGCTCGCTCAGCTTTTTCCATTCCACCTTGAATTGCTTCGGTTCGCTCTGCAAATGCCTTTTCAAACATTGGCACAACTTTGGAACGCAGAACTAAGAAGAGCAATGAAAATGCAATAATGCCAACAACTAACTCCGCGGTGTGTGGAATTAATGGGTTAGCACCTTCACCAGCTGCCAAGTTAATAAAGTTAACGGTAGACATCTTTATCTATCTAATCTGGCTTTAGTTAGAGGACGAAAGCTAGAACTAGACCGAACAATGCCAAAGCTTCAGCAAGTGCGAAACCTAGGAATGCGATCGGCTGCAGTACAGAACGTGCCTCTGGTTGACGTGCAACGCCGCTGATATAAGCAGCGAAGATCATGCCAGTTGCGATTGCAGGTCCGATTGCAGATAGGCCATAACCGACCAGGTTGAGTGTGCCTGTCATTTTCTTTTCCTTCTTTCTTTTATTGGTGGTTTATTTATTTTTTCTTTTAGTGCTCATCCGCTAACGCACCCGCTATATAGAGGGCGGTCAACAGGGTAAAGATATATGCCTGTAGGCATTGGACCATAAACTCAAAAAATGTAAGTCCAATTCCGAAGGCAAAGGCAAAGGGTGAGACCAGTTTGAGCCCAATCACACCCTGTAATAGGTGTTCTCCTCCTAATATGAAAACTAACAGGAGTAGGTGGCCGGCAAACATATTGGCAAATAAACGAAGTGAAAGTGTTAATGGTCTTACCAAGAAATAAGTTGCAACCTCAATTGGGGTAAGCAGGATATAGACCGGCTTTGGAACACCTGGCATAAACATAATCTCTTTTAGGTATGCAATCAGTCCCTTATGTTTGATAGCTACATAATGGAAAATTACAAAGGTAAAGAGCGCTAATACATATGGAAAGCTCACTCTAGACATCGCTGGAAATTGCAAGAATGGAACTATTCCAAAAAGATTATTAGTTAAAATAAATGTAAATAGCGTAAATAAGTAAGGTACAAAACGCATGAACTCGTGACCAATTACATCTCGAGCTAAATCATTTCTAACAAAGCCGTAGATTGATTCTCCAGCAAATTGAAGCTTGCTTGGCACCACGGCTGCTTTGCGGGATGCAAGTATGAAAAAGACTGAGATTAAAATTACTGAGAAAAAAACTAAAAATATTGGTTTGGTTGTATAAGGATTATCACCAAATACTGGTGGTAATTCAAAGTCAGCGGTTGATGGTGGTTTAAAACCACCCTCCTCTGCTAGTAGCACACCCACTTAAATCTCCAAATGTTAGTTGCGGTAAATCTACTTACGACTAAAAACTGAGCCGGCGGGAAATAACGGCTACGGGCGAAACCCTATTAGGTATTGTCGGTTAGAGCGAAATCTGCCGACCCTTAAATGTTGCACTTACGCCAGTTTGACGGCCAGTGGTGATTTTAATCGCGTCCAAATCGCAGCCACACTAAATAGATGGAGGCCCCGGCTCCAAGCAGCAGGCCGATTAGTAGGCAGTAGGTCGTTCCTAGCCATTGATCAAATCCCCAGCCGATACCACCCCAAATTAATAATCCTGAAAGTAGGTAGCCAACAATTGACCACAATGCATTTTCTTCATTTTGGGAGTTACTTAAATCATCATTGTTTGAACCTTTGCGACTCATTACTTATCCCCCTCTTTTCTAGGCAGTGGCATTTGAAAACGCAACTTCATAAAGCTGCGAATCTCACCAAATAACCACGCCATGGTAATCAAGATTGCGCAGATGGCAAAACTACCCCGATCAACTGTGCTCCGATCGGTAAATTTGGTCACAAGAAGTAAAAAAGCGCCCATCAAAATTACCTTCGCAAAGTAGGAGAACATAGCAAGGGCCATAGTTGCCATTGGATCTAAGTTTCTTGAAACTCTTGCAACTAAAAGATGAATGCTAAAAAATATAATTACTGTGAATGAAGCTAATACACCTCCTATTAAACCCGCTTTGCCATTTATAAAAGTTAAAGCTGTGGTTGCAAGAACGGCAATGCTAGTGGCTGGCAAAATTGCACCCTGCCAAAGTTGAGTATCGCTACTTTGTTTATCAACCATTTGAAACTAATTTCTTATTACTCTTAATAACAAGCAATGAAAGTAGAAATATAGCAACCCCAGATATGAGTGCTATCCAGATAGGCACAAAAGCAGCAATAACAGTTGGTAGCGCAAACATCGCAGTCCAAAGATATAAAATAATTGTTGTTCGTTGCTGGCTAATTCCCTGTCGCATAATTCTGTGATGAAGATGTTCGCGATCGGCGGCAAATGGCGAACGACCAGCCTTTACTCTTCTTAAGATAGCCATCATAAAATCTATTAATGGAATAGCCAGGATCGTAAATGGAAGTAGCAGTGGCAGCAGGGCGGTGCCACCGTTTTCTTCGGTGATAGCTGATGCATCTACTTGGCCGGTTAAAGTAATTGCAGATGCACTAATCAATAGACCCAAAAACATCGCTCCGGAATCACCCATAAAGATTTGAGCCGGATGAAAGTTGTGTGGCAAAAATCCAAGGCATAACCCAATTACAACTGCGGTAATTAAGGATGGTGCACCTGCTCGGTTTAAACCATTAATTACCGCTAACAAATATGAGAATGCAAAAAAAGATGCTGCGCAAATCATCACTATGCCAGTGGCTAAGCCATCTAAGCCATCAACAAAGTTAATTGCATTGATTACTACTATTACAAATAGAACGGTTAATAGCTGCCCGATATTGGTTGGCAGTGTGGTAATTCCATTAATCGGTAACCAAAGTATTTGAACTCCATAGATTAGCAAAATACCAGCGGCAAGTGCTTGGCCAGCAAACTTTGTAACTGGGTCTAGATCAAATCGATCATCAAGCATTCCTAAAAATAATATAAAGCTGCCACTTAGGAAGATTCCGGTGGCATCTTGACCAAATGATTTATGGACTAAGGGCAGATAGTTAGCAATTACTAAAGTAAGTGCCATCGCAAGCCACATCGCAAGTCCGCCCCATCGTGGCGTAGGTTCGATATGGACATCGCGTGAACGTATTGCTGTCACTGCGCCAGATTTAATTGCTAAATCTCTAACTAGAGGAGTAATCAGATAGGTAATAATTGCTGCAAGTAAAACTGTTACTAGGTACTCACGCATTGCTAGTTACTTTTTAGGCTCAGGATAAACAGGAAAATTCTTAGTCAATTGATGAACCTCAGCTTTAATTGCCTTTGCCTTACCTTCATCTGCACCATCTTTAATTGCCCGAGCAATAAATTGAGCAATCTGTTTCATCTCAATCTTGCCCATTCCTTGAGTAGTTGTTGCTGCTGTTCCAACTCTAATTCCACTTGTCACCGAAGGAGACTCTGGATCGTAGGGAATTGAATTCTTATTAAGGGATAGGCCAGAAGCACCACATCTTTCATCGGCAACTTTGCCATTTACTCCAGTTGATCTGATATCGATTAGAGCTAAGTGGGTTTGTGTGCCACCAGATACTGCGCGCATTCCCTCTGTCTCAAGATCCTTAGCTAATTCTTGGCAATTTTCAATAACTTTTTTTGCATAATTTTGGTATTCAACAGTTGCACACTCTTTAAGCGCCACCGCTTTACCTGCCACTGCACTCATAATTGGTCCACCCTGCATGCCTGGGAAGACTGCTTTATCAATTGCTGCAGCATGCTTTTCCTTAGATAAAATCATTCCGCCTCTAGGTCCACGCAATACTTTATGTGTAGTAAATGAAACAACATCTGCATATGGAACTGGTGATGGAATTGCCTTACCGGCAACTAACCCAATGAAGTGGGCAGCATCAACCCACATAATTGCGCCAACCTCATCACAAATCTGGCGCACCTTTTCAAAATCAATCAAGCTTGGATATGCGGTCGCTCCTGAGCAAATCATCTTTGGTTTATGTTCAATTGCAAGATCTCGCAGTTGGTCATAATCAATTAACTCATTATCTTCTCTAACTCCATATGAAACTACGTTAAACCATTTGCCAGAAAAATTAACCTTTGAGCCATGTGTTAAGTGGCCACCATGCGGCAAGGACATTGCTAGAACGGTGTCACCTGGTTTAGTAAATGCTTGATAGACAGCAACATTTGCACTTGCGCCAGAGTGTGGTTGCAAATTTGCATGCTCTGCACCAAATAATTCTTTTGCACGAGCGTTTCCAATTACTTCAACCTTATCGACCTCTTCGCAGCCACCGTAATACCGCTTACCTGGATATCCCTCGGCGTATTTATTTGAAAGTGTTGATCCCATAGTTGCTAAAACTGCGGCGGATGTAAAATTTTCACTAGCAATTAACTGTAAATCTTGTCGTTGGCGATCTAACTCAGAGATTAAAACTGATGCAATTTCTGGATCTTGCATCTCAAGCGCGTTGAAATCTGGGCCGTAGTATTTTTCAAATCGGGACATAGCGCTAAGCCTAAAGGTTAACGGTGGAAATAGAAGGAGCCTTCGCTCGTAGTTGCTCAAGCGAGATAGCTCCTACTCGCACAACTGTGATCACATTCTCAGAGATATCAACCCAGGTTGAGGAAGGGCCGGCATTTAATATGCCTTCATCAAATATTGCGCCCACATCACTTTCATAAATTGGCATCATTGCTAAATCTAAAACTGCAGATTTGCCAGATATTGCTACAGATGAAACGGCCAGCGGGCCAGATTTAGAAAGCACAGCTGTTAAAAACTTTCGGCTTGGTATTCGAACATTGACCTTTCCTAATCTTCGCCCGTCGCCTAAATCCCAACTTAAGGTTGATTGCGATTTCATAGTTACTGATAATAGTCCAGGCCAGAAATTATCAAGTAGATTATTTTGTTCACTTGTTAATACTGTTGTAATACCGCTTAATACCTTTTTATCTCCAATGAATACTTGGGTCAAAGTTCCAGTTTGATTTCCGCGCAGTATATGAATTGCTTTGACTGCATCCTTATCAAAGGCATCGGCTAAATAAACGTAGCCATGCTCGGCGGCAACAACTATTACCTCACCTGCTACTAGATATCTAACTGCAGCATTAACAGCCTCATTAAATTCTTCATCATTAATATTAGTAAGACTAATCCGCTCGGCCATGATTACCTGCGCCTGCCAGTTGTGAATCTATCTCTGCCTGTTAAATCTGAGTGAGTTTGAATCGATATAAAGTTTTCTGCCATCGCTTTAGCTATAAGCTGAGATTGCATCTGGTGGTGCTCTGTAATAAAAAATCCACCAGATTTTAATAATCTAGCTGCGGCATCAATAAACAATTTTGGAATTTCCATGCCATCAACTGTGCCACCACGCAGCGCTATCTCTGGCTCAAAGTTTTCTACCTCAATAGGAAGTTTTTCGTGATTAGGAATATATGGTGGATTTGCTACCACTAAATCTGCTTTAATCTCAGAAAGAGCGGTTTTAACATCTTCTACTACAACTCTAATTGGTAGGTCATACTTGCTGATATTTTTATTAAGCCAAGCTGCAGCCTCTGGTGATTTTTCTACTGCTACTACACTTACCTTTAATCCCTTTAAAGCAGCCTCGGATGCGATTGCAATACTTAGTGCCCCACTTCCTGCACCTAGGTCAATCACGCTACTGGCTAACTCTTTATCAGTTAACGAATTCAAATAACCAATTACTCGGTCAACAATTAACTCACTCTCTGGCCTTGGTATCAATACTCCCTCGCCAACAGCTAGATCTAAATATCTAAAAGCTGCGCTTCCAGTAATGTATTGAACTGGTCTACCAAGTAATCGTTGATTAATTAAATCATTGTATTCAGTAGCAATCTTCTCTCGCTCGCTATCTGGTAATTCAAAGCCTTGGGCATGAATTTGCTTTCGAGAGATTCCCAGTAGATGTGCTAGCAGAAGCTCAGCATCGACTAATGCAATTTGATTCTTTTCAAATTGCGAAAACGCTGCTCTTAGCAGCTCTTTCAAGAGTTACCTGCTGCAAGTTTTGATGTGCGATCTGCATCGATTAGAGATTGAATAACTGCATCTAAATCACCATTCATAACTGAATCTAAATTATTTGCTTTGTAATTAACTCGATGATCGCTTAAACGGTTCTCTGGAAAGTTATAGGTTCTAATTCGTTCACTACGATCAACAGTTCTTACCTGGCTCTTACGCTCAGCTGAGGCAATACGTTCAGCCTCTTCTTGAGCAGCAGCTAACATACGAGCTCGTAAAATACGAAGAGCAGACTCTTTATTTTGTAGCTGGCTCTTTTCGTTCTGGCAAGAGACCACAATTCCAGTTGGAACGTGGGTAATTCGCACCGCAGAATCTGTGGTGTTAACGCTCTGTCCGCCAGGTCCGGAGGATCGGTAAACATCAATACGTAAATCATTCATATTAATTTCAACATCAATCTCTTCCGCTTCCGGCAAAATCAATACACCTGCAGCTGAAGTATGAATTCTTCCTTGTGACTCCGTCTCTGGAACTCGCTGAACTCGGTGAACTCCACCTTCAAACTTTAATTTTGCATACGGTGTTTGACCAGGTTGTGGTGTTCCTTTGGATTTAATACCGATAGACATATCTTTATAGCCACCCATATCACTGGGCGTGGTATCGATTACCTCAACCTTCCAACCTTGCTTTTCAGCAAAACGTGAGTACATCCGGAATAAATCTCCAGCAAAGATTGCTGATTCATCCCCACCTGCACCAGCTTTAATCTCCATAATTACATCTCGATCATCATTTGGATCTCGAGGTAGCAATAACTCTTCAAGTGTTTCTGCAGCAGAATTTTTAGTCACCTCAAGTGCTGCTAATTCAGAGGCAAATGCAGGATCAACTTCAGCTAGCTCTTTGCCAGCATTAAAATCATCTTCTGCGGATTTATATGCGCGGTATCCAGCAATTACTGGCCCAAGCGCGGCATACCTTTTACCTAATGCTCTAGCTTTGTTTTGATCGGAGTGAATCGATGGATCAGCCATCTGGGCTTCAAGAGATTCATACTCTTTTAACAACTCATTTACCTTTGCAAACCGCTCCATCTGATCCTCCTTTCACTAAAAATAATTTATTAGAAATTAAAAAAGAGAGCGCACCACATCTTTCGATGCTTTAGTGCGCTCTCTTTAGGAAAACTACTTAGTGCCGCTCTTGTCAGCCTTTCCAAATCGCTCTTGGAACTTAGCTACACGGCCACCTGTGTCGAGAATTCTCTGCTTACCGGTATAAAACGGGTGACATACTGAACAAACTTCAACATAAATTGAACCGTTTTCTTTTGTGCTACGGGTTGTGAAAACCTCACCACAACCACAAGTTACTTTGGTCTCGACATACTGTGGATGAATCTCGTTCTTCATGTTTCTCCTTGATTATTACTGGATCAAGTTTTTTATTAGAAAACCTGTGAACCAGTAGGACTAGTGAAGTACTAGAGGGGTGTAAGAATAACTCTTAACTACAGGCGAGCAAAATTTACGCCTGTTTAAGCCTCAGCACTGTCTTTATTACCAGAAGCTGTTGGGCTATCTCCGCCAGTTGTGGTCTTTTGAATCTGTAATAAGAACTCAACGTTGGACTTGGTGCCCTTCATCTTTTCAAGCAATAATTCAAGTGCTTGTTGTGGCTCAAGTGCATGTAGAACTCGACGAAGGCGCCAAACAATACTTAGCTCCTCAGTTCCCATCAGAATCTCTTCCTTACGAGTACCAGATGCAACAACATCAACAGCTGGGAAAATACGCTTATCAGCAAACTTACGATTGAGAATAAGCTCCATATTTCCAGTTCCTTTAAACTCTTCAAAGATAACTTCATCCATCTTTGAACCAGTATCAACTAACGCAGTTGCCAAAATAGTAAGTGAGCCACCATTTTCAATATTACGAGCAGCTCCAAAAAACTTCTTTGGTGGATATAGCGCTGCTGAATCAACACCACCGGAAAGGATTCGACCTGATGCCGGAGCGGCAATGTTATAGGCACGTCCTAGGCGAGTAATTGAGTCAAGTAGTACAACTACATCATGGCCAAGCTCTACTAATCTCTTTGCGCGTTCAATAGCAAGTTCAGCAACAGTGGTGTGATCATCGGCTGGACGATCAAATGTTGACGCAATTACCTCACCCTTAACAGATCTTTGCATATCTGTTACTTCCTCAGGTCGCTCATCAACTAAGACAACCATTAGGTGACACTCTGGATTATTAGTAGTTATTGCATTTGCAATTGATTGTAAAACCATAGTCTTACCAGCTTTTGGTGGTGAAACAATTAATCCACGTTGCCCCTTACCAATTGGTGAGATTAAATCGATGATTCGAGTAGTTAAAACATTTGGCTCTGTTTCAAGTCGTAATCTCTCTTGCGGATAAAGTGGCACAAGCTTTGAGAATTCAACTCGCTCTTTAGAACTATCTGGCTCTGCTCCATTTACAGTTTCAACTTTTACTAGTGCACTGAACTTCTCACGGCGCTCACCCTCTTTAGGTTCACGGACTGAACCAGTAATTACATCACCTTTACGCAGGCTATATTTTCTAACCTGCTGCAATGAAACATAAACATCATTTGGTGATGGTAGGTAGCCACCAGTTCTAATAAATGCAAAGCTATCTAAAATATCAAGTAAACCACCAACGGGTAGTAATACATCATCTGGGCCAATAACAATTTCACGCTCTTCACGGTGGCCACGGTCACGGTTTCTATCTCGTCCGCGATCTCGTCCACGATCTCTTCGGTTGTTATCTCGGTTGCCAAAGCGGCGATTATTATCACTGCGCTCAGAATCGTTATAACTATTACCGGAATTATTGGAAGAGTTATCTGGGCCAGAATCACTATCATCGGCCTCAGAATTATTATTTTTACTATTTCGATTGTTCTGTCGTTCCATACGACGAGCCTCTCGTTCATTTTTAGCGGCTTCGCGATTCGCGGCCTGCAGGTCACCGATAGATTGGACTAACTCTGCTTTTTTAAGTGTGGATGCGTTTTCAATTCCTAATTGACCAGCTACTTTTTTAAGGTCAGCTAATGCCATATCCACTAACTCAACCGCGTCTGCGCGATTGGTGGTTTTCTTTTCTGCCATTTATATATTGCCATTCTTTCTTTTATTTTTGTTACCCGTATATGGGTTACCCCGAAAAAAAGTTGTTTTAATTTTTGGGATTTTGTCTTATTTATCTGCCGCACTTTCCGACAGGGATAAATCTACCACACCTAGGAATATAGGGAAAACCCCTACTGGGCACCAGTTTTAGCTACCGCTAACTTCATCGCGGTAAAGCCTGGGGCCAAGGATGCCACCTGATCAATCTCATCTTCGCTATTTGAATACAAAACCATCACTGATGGGCCGGCACCAGAGACAACTGCAGCAAGTCCAGCTCCCCTTAATTTCTCAACTAAAGAAATAGTTTTAGGCATTGCACTTGCTCGATAACTTTGATGAAGTAAATCTTGGGTTGCAGTAAATAAAAGATCTGGCCGCTCAGCTAGAGCATGAACGAGTAAAGCAGTGCGAGATGAGTTTAACACTGCATCTTGGTGAGAAATAGTTTCAGGTAAAAGCTTTCTTGCCTTTGCTGTTGAAAGTTGATTGTCTGGAACAAGTAACAACGCTTTAATTCGATCATCAACCTTCAAACTAACAGCTCTGCCAACACTCTTAGTATTACCAGATTGGTCAATTGAATTTTCAACCCAAGCGATAGTAGCGCCACCATAAAATGCTGATGCAACATTATCAGGATGGCCTTCCAACTCAGTTGCTAAAGTGATCAGATCATCATCACTCATATATTGCTCACCAGTTAAAACTAGGGAGCGGGCCAAAGCTAAACCACCAACAATTGCGCTAGCTGAAGAACCAAGCCCTCTGCCATGCGGAATTGCATTAAGTGCACGAAGTGCAATACCCCTTGGCTTACTACCCATATGTTCAAAACCATGCATCATCGCTTTAATTACTAAGTTTTTTGCATCCTTCTTAACCTCATCAGCACCCTCACCACTTACATCAACATCAAATGTTGGTTCATCTAAAACTTGAGCGGCGTAGCGATCACGAAGCTCTAACGCAATTCCAAAACAATCAAAGCCAGGGCCAATGTTGGCACTGCTTGCTGGAACGCTAATTTGCGCCATAGTCGCCTTGAAAGTTAAACCACTTGAACCACGCTTAGTTGCCATTATTTAAGACCAATTACTTTTGCAGCTCGTTTAATATCAACTGGAATAACAATAGGTTTAGGAGCCTTATTTAATACCCACTGAACATCCTTTAGACCGTTGCCAGTTACTGTCACAACAATTGTTTTACCTTTAGGTAGTTTCCGCTGTGCTTTTTTCTTTATTAAGCCAGCAATTCCCGCCGCACTCGATGGCTCAACAAATACGCCTTCTTTTGCAGCAACTAGGTGATAAGCGCTTAATATCTCTTTATCAGTGACTGAATCAATTAAGCCTTTTGAGCCAACTTGAGCAGCAACTGCTTGATCCCAAGATGCTGGATTTCCAATTCGAATTGCAGTTGCAATTGTCTCTGGGTTCTTAACAATTTTATTATTAACAATTGGTGCCGCTCCTGCTGCTTGAAAGCCCCACATCATTGGCAGTGAACGTGACATATTTCCTTTTTTATACTCCTGATAACCCTTCCAATATGCGGTGATATTTCCAGCATTACCAACTGGAAGTGCGTGAATATCTGGTGCTGTTCCCAACATATCAATCACCTCAAAGGCAGCGGTCTTCTGACCCTCAATTCGATACGGGTTAACGGAGTTAACTAATGCAACTGGATAATTTTCAGATAACTTCCTCGCAAGTGTTAAGCAATCATCAAAGTTTCCTTTAACTTGCAAAAGTGTTGCGCCATGAGCGATAGCCTGAGCTAACTTTCCCATTGCAATCTTTCCTTGTGGAACTAATACAACAGGTCGCATTCCAGCTTTACTTGCATAAGCAGCTGCAGATGCACTGGTGTTACCTGTTGATGCACAGATAACCGCCTTAGCACCCTCCTCGGCTGCTTTAGAAATAGCCATTGTCATACCGCGATCTTTAAAAGATCCAGTTGGATTAGCACCTTCTACCTTTAACCAAACATCATTTCCTAATAACTTTGATAAATAACCGGCATGCACGAGTGGTGTTCCACCTTCGCATAATGATATGACTGGAGTTTGATCACTTACCGGCAGCCAGCTTCGATACTCCTCAATTACTCCTCGCCATTGATGCTTACCTTTTTTGCTAAATAACCCCATTAGTTAACACCTTCAACCCGAAGCACACTCGCTACATCAGTAACGGCAGGTAGATTTTTAAGATCTTTAACAGTTGCTGATAATGCTGCTTCACTTGAAATGTGTGTCATAACAATTAACTCAGCCTTATCGCCAGCACCGGTTTGTCTAACTGTTTGTATCGATACTTGATGAGATGCAAATACATGGGCTACTGACTCTAAAACACCAGGCTTATCTGCCACATTTAATCTAATTAAATAACGAGTTTTTGTTTGACCAACTTGAGCAATCTTTAAGTCGGCATAATCACTCTCTTTTGGTCCAATTCCACCACTTACTTTATGTCTGGCTACTGCAACTAAATCACCAAGAATTGCACTTGCAGTTGGCTCACCACCTGCACCCTTGCCATAAAACATCATTTGTCCAGCAGATTGTGCTTCCACAAAAACTGCATTAAATGATTCACGTACTGATGCAAGTGGATGAGTGCGAGGAATTAATGCTGGATGAACTCGCACTGAGATTGCACCCTCTGGAGTTAACTCAGCAATTGCAAGCAATTTGATTACCATCTCAATTGCTTTAGCTACCTTTACATCTGATGCAGTAATTTTGCTAATACCTTCTCGATAAACATCTGCATCACTTACTCGAGAGTGAAATGCGAGTCCTGCCAAGATTGCAGCTTTTGCTGCTGCATCAAAGCCTTCAATATCTGCAGTTGGATCAGATTCAGCAAATCCAAGTGATTGTGCTTCCTTTAACGCATCTGCAAATGCTGCGCCATTCTCGTCCATCTTTGTCAAAATATAATTAGTTGTACCGTTAACAATTCCCATAATTCTAATTACATGATCACCTACTAATGACTCACGTAGTGGCCTAAGTATTGGAATTGCTCCGGCAACTGCTGCTTCATAATATAAATCAACATTTGCTTTGTCAGCTGCGGCATATAGCTCAGCACCATGCTTGGCAAGCAGTGCTTTATTTGCAGTTACAACTGATTTTCCATTGTTAAGTGCTTTTAAAATTAAATCTTTTGCTGGATCAATACCGCCAATAACTTCAATTACTAAATCTATTTGTGGATCATTTACGATTGAAAGTGCATCAGCTGTTAACAGCTGATTAGCAATGCCATCACGCTTGGCTTTGATATCTTTCACCGCAACTGAAACTAACTCTAAATTAGCACCTGCCCTGGCTGCTAAATCTGATTTATTGGCAACTAAAAGTTTGGCCACCTGGGAACCAACTACCCCAGCGCCAAGCATGCCAACTTTAAGAGTCTTCATTAGAGAAGTATCTCAAACTTATGACAGCTGCCGTGGCGGTTGATTTACATCCAAATTAAGCAAATCCTGCTCATTTTCCCTGCGCAAAATCTCACGAGCGGTGCCATTTATGACTGCTACAACAGATGGGCGTGCAATATGGTTGTAATTGCTAGCCATGCTTCTTCCATATGCGCCAGTTGCTGGAATTGCAAGTAGATCCCCCGCAGCAATATCTGCAGGTAAATCAATCTCAGAAATTAATATGTCGCCACTCTCGCAATGCTTTCCAACTACTCGACTTGAGATTAATTTTGCAGTTGAGCTTCGGTTAGCTAAAAATGCTGAGTAGACCGCGCCATATAAAGCTGGCCGAATATTTTCACTCATTCCGCCATCGACTGAAACATACCTACGTTCAGCACCGTTTTCTAATTTAACAGATTTAGTTGTACCAACTACATAAATTGTTGTAGTTGTCGGTCCAACAATTGCCCTACCGGGTTCAATTGAGATCCTTGGTAGCGCTAACTTAGCTTTTGCACACTCATCTTTGATAACCGCAGCAATTGCTGGAATTACCAGATCTGGTGAGATAGCACTTTCATCTTTTGTATAAGCAATTCCATATCCGCCGCCAATATTTAACTCTGGTAGCTCCATCGAGTATTTATCTCTAAAGGAAGCAAGCACGGCAACTAAGCGCTCTGCTGCTGCTTTAAAACCAGCAACTTCAAAAATCTGAGAACCAATATGGCAATGAATACCTGAAAGTTTCAATGAGCTTTGTGACATACATTTTTCAATCGCTTCACTGGCAGCACCTGAAGCAATTGAGAAGCCAAACTTAACATCCTCATGAGCTGTGGAAATAAACTCATGAGTATGCGCATCAACTCCAGGTGTTAGTCGTAAATAAACTTTTTGAACCTTACCTAACTCTTTTGCGATTGTTGCAACTCGATTTAGTTCATCAAATGAATCAATAACAATTGTTCCAACACCAGCCTTTACTGCTCTCCTTATTTCAACCTCTGATTTGTTATTGCCATGAAACTCAATATCTTGCGCTGGAAAATCTGCTGCCAGTGCGACCGCTAACTCGCCGCCACTACAAACATCTAAACCCAGTTTCAATTCCTTTAACCACTTAGCCACCTCAACACATATAAATGATTTTGCTGCGTAATAAAGCTGACCGCTTCCAAATGAGTTATCTAGAGCAGCGCGCCAAGCTCTCGCGCGCAAGTAGAAATCTTCTTGATCGAGTACAAATAACGGTGAACCAAACTCCTTTACCAATTTTTCAGCAGAACAGCCTGCAATAAATAAAGCACCACCACTTTGATTCTCATTTTTAAAGGTTAAATTACTTGAAAATAATGAGGTTGGATAATTGCTTTGATTACTCATTACATCTTCTCCGGGGCATTAACACCAAGCAAATCTAAACCATTACTGATTACTTGTGCAGTTGCCTGCGAGAGAGTTGCTCTCGCAGAGTTTAAATTAGTAATTTTTTCCTCACCAAGTGGCAAAACTCTGCAATCATTATAAAAACGGTGGTACTGACCAGCCAACTCTTCAATATACCTAGCCACTCGATGAGGCTGACGCAGCTCTGCTGCAGTTGCTACCACCTTTGGATATTGTGCAAGTAGTCCAATTAACTCTCGCTCGCGTTCATGATTTAGTAACTCAGGTGCGTAGATATCAGCTCCATACTTAATTCCGATTTCTTTAGCATTTCTTAATACTGCACAAATTCTTGCATGTGCATATTGAACGTAATAAACCGGGTTCTCATTTGTATTTTTCTTAAGTAAATCCACATCCATAATCATTGGAGTATCAGTTGGATACCTAATTAATGTGTAGCGAGCTGCGTCCGTTCCAACCTTCTCTACCAGCTCTGCCAGGGTAATAATTGTGCCGGCTCGCTTTGAGAGTTTTAACTCTGACCCACCCTCCATTATTTTTACCATCTGTCCAATTAAGATCTCAACATCTTTTTCCGGATCATCACCTGCACATGCAGCTATTGCTTTAATTCGACCGACATAACCATGATGATCTGCGCCTAACATATAGATGCATAAATTAAATCCACGCTCGCGTTTGCTAACGTAGTAAGCGGTGTCAGATGCAAAATAAGCAAATGATCCATCAGATTTAATCATTACTCGATCTTTATCGTCACCAAAATCTGTGGTTCTAAGCCAAGTAGCACCCTCGCTCTGAAATACATGGCCTTGAGCTTTTAACTTTTCAAGTGAGTGATTAAAAAAATTATTATCATAAAGTGTGAGCTCAGAAAACCAGGTATCAAAGTGTGTACCAAATTTATCTAGTACGCCTTTTTGATCTTCAATTTGTAACTTATAACCTGCCTCAGTAAATGCTGAAATTGATTCGCTCTCAGGTAACTGGGTGATCTTTGGATTATTCTTTACAATCTCATTAGCTAACTCTTTAATATATTCACCGTGATAGCCAGCTTCCGGACGTGGCTGATTTAGTGCAGCAGATCGAAGGGATGCACCAAACAACTCCATTTGGTTTCCACGATCATTTACATAAAATTCACGACTAACATCAGCGCCGGCTGCTGATAAAACTCTGCCAAGTGAATCCCCGACCGCTGCCCATCTGGTGTGTCCCAAGTGAAGTGGCCCGGTTGGATTTGCACTAACAAATTCAAGATTTACTTTTTTTCCAGCTAGCAAATTTGATCTGCCATATTTATTTCCAGCACTTAAAATTTCACCTACCACAACTGCCTGGCTGGCGCTTTCCAATATGATATTTATAAAGCCTGGACCGGCAATTTCAACTTTGCTAATGCCAGCTGGAGTTAATAAGTTGTTAGCGCTTAGTTTTTCAACAATCACCTTTGCTATCACCCCGGGTTGCATACTTGCGGATTTAGCTAAAGTAAGTGCAATTGATGTTGCATAATCTCCATGGTCACGATTTTTTGGACGATCCAAAATTAACTTTGATGGCACATCAATAGGCAGTGATCCATCGTTTTTGGCTATCTCCAGCGCCTTAAGAATTGCCGTAGCAACCTTACTTTGCACCGAATCTGCACTCATTTGAGCAAGGTTACCCGTTAGGCCTTGCTAAAGGTCGCTGGTTTTGGTGAAGCCGCCGATACACCGTAATCTTTGCCCCCTGCTCAAGTAAATAATGCGGGAGTGGTGAAATGGCAGACACGCAGGTCTTAGGAACCTGTGCTTCGGCGTGTGGGTTCAAGTCCCACCTCCCGCACCAGTTGTTTTTAATTTAAACGTAAGGGAGGCTTAGGTTATGGCCGAGAAAAATTTTCTAAGTTGGGTTGGATTCAAAGGCGAGGATGAAAGTAAACCTGCGCCTACACAAAATGCATTAGAACGAATTCGTGAATTAGAAAGTCAACTAAACGATCTTCGCTCTCGCAGAGATATTACTGGCTTAAGCCGCGAAGAGTTTGAAATTTTAGCTACTGAAACTGCAATGAGCATGATTAAGTCTGCTCAGCAACGTGAGGCGAAAGCTAATGCTGCAGTACAGCGCTTACTTGCTGAAACAAATAGAAATTCAAAAGAAAAAATAGATTCTGCTGAGGCTAAAGCAAAGGCGATTCTAAGTTCAGCTGAAACTCGTGGTCGCAAATACATTTCAGCTGCAGAAGGTGATGCCGCCGATCTTATTTCAACCGCTGAAGGTGAAGCAGATCAGATTCTTAATGAGTCAGCAAGAAATGCTTCTCAATTAACATCAGCAGCAAAACGAGATGCTCAAAGATTAATTGAAACAGCCGCTAGAAATATTGTTGATTACCGCTCTTGGCTCTCTTCAGCAATCTCAGAGGCTGAGCGCCTACACCGTGCTCAAAATGCATCTTTAAATGCTGCTGAGAATGCTATTAATGAATCAAGGCAGAAATTAAAGCATGCCTTTGAACGACTAGCTCAACTTCAAATGGATATCAACGCCAATCTAGATGGTGAAAGTAAGCCGGTTGGAAAAACCTTTGTAGTTGGTGCCGGTAAGAAAGCAGCACAATCAGCGGCTCGTAAGCAAAAAGCTGCCAACAATAAAAACCAAGCGGCTGCAAAGAAGAAGCCTGTAAAAAAGAAAAAGAAGTAACTCGGTTAATTTGAGTTACTGAGTTTAAACTTTTTTGCTAATTGAATAAATGAGCGTTAAAAATAGTAGCGGGCAAAACAATGTCCGCCATATTTCATCAATTGATGGTCTTCGCGCAATTGCAGTTACAGCAGTTTTGCTCTACCACTTAGGAATCTCTTGGATTCCTGGCGGATTTTTAGGGGTTGATTTATTTTTCGTAATCTCTGGCTATGTGATTACTAGATTAATTCTTGACTCAATAA
>Ga0214921_10004272_pt1 | contig 21141 bp, 18 predicted proteins | sample LL1505_MetaG_FD_177992 | JGI IMG/M metagenome (GOLD analysis project Ga0214921, IMG submission 177992) | Freshwater microbial communities from Lake Lanier, Atlanta, Georgia, United States - LL-1505 | ecosystem: Environmental > Aquatic > Freshwater > Lake | place: USA: Georgia | collected...
TAACCGATTAAGATATAAAGGATTTGGTTCTCTTAGACCGATAGCAAATAATACGACGGAAGCGGGCCGAAAAGAAAACAGACGTACAGAATTTATACTCCTTAAATGAACAAAATCTTTAAGTATCCAAAGAAAGAACTGCCTAACAGCTTAGAACAAATCTAGGAATTACTTGACAATCAGTTGATTTCTTCCAGGTCCAACGGATACCATGGTTATAGGCACTTTAAGTTCTTTTTCAAGTTTAATCAAATAATCGATTGCTTCCCTTGGTAAATCATTCCATTCTGTTACTTCATCAAGGGGTGCGTTCCAGCCAGGAATGGTATCATAATTTACTGAAAAAGTATCGTCATTGATATCGAAGGGAAGATTTTGGGAAAGGGAACTATCTTCTGCCTTATAATAAAGACCCATTGAAAATGTTGAAAAAGCACTTAAAACATCCATTTTTGTAACGATCAATTGAGTGACACCATTTAACATAATGGCATATTTCAACTGAGGAACATCGAGCCAACCGCAACGCCTTGGTCTTCCAGTTGTTGCGCCAAATTCTGCCCCCTCAGCCCTTAGTTTTTCTCCGGTTTCATCCAGAAGTTCGGTAGGAAAAGGGCCAGAACCAACCCGGGTACAATACGCTTTTGTAATACCGTAAACATTTTTTATTTTTTGCGGAGCTACTCCCAATCCTGTACAAACCCCTGCCGTAATGGTATTGGAAGACGTAACGAAGGGATAGGTTCCAAAATCAATATCCAACATGGTACCTTGAGCACCTTCTGCCAGTATTCTTTTTCCTGCAGCCAATGCATCAGCTATGAAATACTCGCAATCTACAAACTCTAATTTAATAATCTCATTTATTGCCTCTAACCATTTTTGTTCTTCTCCATCGAGATCGAAAGGAAGCTCAGGATACTGGGCTAATAATTTGAGATGTTTCTGTTTTAGCGAATTATAACGGTTCTTAAAATCAGGCATAAGAATATCTCCAACCCTAAGTCCATTTCTACCGGTTTTATCCATATATGCAGGACCGATTCCTCTTAAAGTTGACCCAATTTTTTCCTTTCCTTTTGCTAATTCTGATGCGGCGTCGAGCATGCGGTGAGTGGGTAAAATAAGGTGAGCTTTCTTCGCAACGAACAGCCTGTTTTCAAAAGTTACTCCAACGGCATTGAGTTCATTCAATTCCTTAACAAAAGTAATTGGATCTATTACTACGCCATTACCGATAAGGTTTTGCAAATTTTCTCTGAAGATACCAGATGGAATGGTATGAAGAACAAATTTTTTTCCATCAAATTTAAGCGTATGGCCAGCATTTGGTCCACCTTGAAACCTGGCGACCATCTGATATTTTGGAGCTAAATAATCTACAATTTTACCTTTTCCTTCATCGCCCCATTGCAATCCCAACAAAACATCAATTTCCATATGCGCAAAATATATTTTTAAGAATTCTCTTTTCGAAGCAAATTTAAAATAATATCCCGCAGAATTTCTCTAAAAACGATGAATCTGAACTTTTAATTTATTTTCGGACCCTATTTAAGCCTTATGACTCCTTAAACCAGCCGGCATAAGTAATATAATTATTGGAAATTCTGGAAACCGTCTGGGAAAATTGTTCCTCGCTTAACGGCTTCACCTTTCTTGCTGGAATCCCAGCATAAATATATCCAGATTCTAACACAGTATTTTCCAGCACGATAGCTCCTGCCGCAATCAGTACATTATCTTCCACCACCGCGTGATCCATAATTATTGCGCCCATACCTACTAAAATATTATTTTTCAAGGTACATCCATGTACAATAGCCCTGTGACCAATGCTTACATTATCACCAATGGCCGTTGCTGCCTTATTCCATGTACAATGAATAATAGCACCATCCTGCACATTAACCCGATGACCAATCCGAATGGCATTTACGTCTCCGCGAATTACAGCCTGAAACCAAACGCTACAATCATCACCCATGATAACATCTCCAATAATGGTTGAATTTTCAGACAAATAAATATTTTGCCCAAAAATTGGTGTATGTCCGTTTACCGACTTGATTAATGGCATATTCAAATTTTTTAAAGTAACTAACAGATAATAAAACTGATTTCTATCAGCTAAAAATAGGATTAAATATCATCAAATTGATATTACCCAGCAAGATACCTTTGTGAAAACAACTAATATTTGCATCACCTTAAAAATACTATCAGGGAAATCTTGAAAATAAAAATCCTTTAGTGGTGTATCTGTATAAACAATAAATAAAATATATAAAAAGCGGAGCACTCTTAAATGCTCCACGAATTCCCTAAAATCACCCGAATTAAAAATATGATACAAAGTTAGATATCCAATACCTGATGCGGAATGATATTTGTCTATAATGCTGGACAATTTTTATCAATCTTTTTTATCTTTAATAAAAAAGGAATATAATGGAATTAACTTTCAATTCAATTGTTTACGATCATAACACAGGTTTACATCCTGAAAATGCTTTAAGATTAAATGCCTTTAAAAACTTGACTCAAAATGAAATTAAGGATGGAGAAAAATATTTACGCTTGATACACAGTGAGGCACACATTCAAAAAATCCGAGATAATTCCAAAGATTTTTATCAGCTTGATGAAGATACTTTTCTCTCCAATAGAAGTTATGCAGTTGCTTGTTATGGAGTTAGTGCTGCCATTCAGGCAGCAGAAACAGGAAATTTTGCCCTTATTCGTCCTCCAGGCCATCATGCTTATCGTGAAAAAGCAAGCGGATTTTGCCTATTTAATAATATTGCCATTGCGAGTGAATTTAAAGTGAAGGAGGGAAAGCGCGTTTTAATCATTGATTTTGATGGCCATTTCGGTGATGGTACTTCTAATATTTTCTATGAAACAGACAAGGTTCTGTTTTTTTCCATGCACCAGCATCCAGCCTTTCCAGGTACAGGCGATTTACATTCCCTGGGAGAAGGTAAAGGCAAAGGCTATAACATGAACATGTGCATACCACCAAATTCCGGGGATGATATTTTTTTAGATGCATTTACTCATTTTTTACCCATTTTTAAATCTTTTAACCCCGATGTTGTGGCTATTTCTGCAGGATTCGATGGTGCGGAAGAGGATCCATTATTGCAATTAAATTTATCACCAAACGCATTTTATCAAATTGGTAAAATGATAGCTGCTAATTTTAGTAACTCTTTTGCCGTTTTAGAAGGTGGCTACAACCCATTTGCATTGGAAAGAGGTATTTATTCCTTCCTGGCAGGAATGAACGGACAAGGAATACCCTATGCCGTTGAGAAAAGTATTTCTGGTCTAAGAGCCTGGGAAGCCTATGAAATGAATTTACACGGAGTTTTGGGATTATTAAAACCTTATTGGAAATTATAATCTATTATGAGGCAAAAATTAGAAAAGCTGTTTGAGCCCCGAAGTATCGCAGTTATAGGGGCCTCAGAAAGGGAGGGAAGTGCTGGAAGGCTTATAATGGAAAATCTGTACCGAACAGGTTTTTCAGGTGCTTTATACCCCATAAGCACCAAACACGTTTCTATTTTGGGAGTTCCTTCATTTAGTAAAGTAGGAAAAATTCCCGAACCAGCTGATCTAGCCGTTTTTTGTGCTCCCTTTAGGGTAATCAGACAAGTTATTGACGAGTGTGTTGATGCAAAAGTGGGAAGTATCTTGTTTTTTGGACCTGATTTTGATATTCAAGACATCGCTACCATCGCCTATATTAATAAAAAGTGTAAGGAAGGAGAAATCAGAATGCTTGGACCATACAGCCTCGGTTATATAAATCCTTATAAAATGATTTATGCAACCAATATGCCTGTTTCAGTCAAAAAGGGAAATTTAGCCCTCCTTTCCCAAAGTGGGCCTCTTCTTGAGGCAATGTTAGATTGGGCGGGTGAGCGTGATGTTGGATTTAGCCAAGTCATCTCTTTAGGTATTGCCAGCGATATTGACTTTGCCGACTGTATAGATTTTTTGGGGACAGATACTCAAACTGCCGGCATTCTGATATATATGGAAAAGTTACCCAATGCTCGCCGTTTTTTAAGCGCCGCCAGGTCTTTTTCCAGAAATAAACCTATTATTATTTTAAAAGCCAATAGAAAAGGCAATGATATAGACTGGAACTCCTCTGTGCTCGATTGGGAAAATGAAAAAGATTTTGCCTTTGCCGCCGCTTTTCAGCGTGCTGGGATTATCAGCGTTGATACCATTGCACAACTTTTTAATTTGGGATTAGCAGCAACCAATACCATTCGACCCACTGGTAGCCATATGGTTATTTTGTCAAATATTGCAGCAGGTGGCATTTTAGCATTGGATACGTTAATTAAAAAAGGAGGAAAACACAGTGTCTTATCAAATGAGTCTGTTGAAAAATTAAATGCTATTTTACCCCATACCTCTGCGCCAGATAGTCCCATCCATGTTGGAAACTATGCTGAAACGAACAGATACACATCGGCACTTAAAATTTGTTTAAACGATGAAGGCGTTGATGCCATCCTCATAGTATACTCCGTTTATCTAAAAAACGAAGCTATTAAAATAGCTCAGGCGATTGCGCAATTAAAACCTCTGCGGAAACCCGTTTTCACTGTCTGGATGGGAGGGAGTCAAGTAGCTGAAGCCAGGCAAATTTTGGGAAATGCAAAAATCCCTTGTTATCCCTATCCAGAAAGTGCTGTAGATGCCTTTATGAAGTTGTTTCAATATCATCTGGATCTTAAACTTCTTTATGAAACTCCGCTTTCCATACCTGCCGATTTTGATGCAGACAGAGAATCAGCAAAAATAATTATAGAAAAGGCGCTGGCTGAAAACAGATTTTTACTCACTGAAAAAGAAGGCCAGGATTTGCTTTTGGGATATGGCCTGCCAGTTAACGAAAGTTTTCTATGTACAAGCATAGAAGAAGCGAAAGGAATAGCACAGAAAATAGGTTTTCCGATTGTTATGAAAATCGATTCTTTAGATATATTACAAAAAACTGCCGTTGGAGGCGTTCGTTTAAATATCAGAGATTTAAATGAATTGTCAGAGATGTGGCAAAGTATAATGTTTAGTTGTAAAAAAGCTCACCCCAATGCCATTATAAAAGGAATACGCATTGAAAAAATGTTAAATAAAGGGTTTGAACTTTTTATAGGTTCCTATAAAGATCCCACTTTTGGCCCCTTGGTTTTATTTGGAAAAGGAGGATGGGATAAAGACGTATTTCCAGATATTCGGATTGGCCTTCCTCCGATGAATATGGCGCTGGCTCAACAAATGGTGGAAGGAACACAGCTTTTTACCCTGTTGAAAGGTTACAGAAATCAACCAGGGGTTTCTTTAAATCAATTGTATTTACTGATTCACCGGTTTTCATACCTCCTTATGGATTTTCCCTCCATAGCTGCTGTAGAAATAAATCCATTTACTATGGACCATGAAAAAGGATTGGCCTTGCATGTTGCTGTCAGATTACAAAATATTCCTGAAACTGATAAATTACCTTTTAGACATCTGGCTATCTCGCCCTATCCAGGAAAAGATTACTGTTTAGATACAAAGTTAAGCACGGGTCATTCCATTCATCTTCGTCCCATTAAACCAGAAGATGAACCTGGCTTAGCTGAAATGCTTAAATATGTTTCTCGGGAGACCTTATATATGCGATTTTTTGGATACATACCCAAGATAAATCATACCTGGTTAACCCGATTTACTCATATCGATTATGACAGAGAAATGGCCATCGTTGCGGTAACTACGGAATTAAAAGAGGGAATACCTCGGGAAGTAATAACTGGAATCGTTAGAATTATTGAGGATGCATGGCGAGAATCAGCAGAATATTCTATTTTAGTGGCAGACCATTGGCAAGGACGTGGATTGGGAAATATTTTAACAGATCATATTTTAGAGATTGCCAAAAAACGGAGTATTAAAAAAATAGTAGCTTCCGTTTTACCAAATAACGAGTCCATGATTAAACTTTTTCTAAAAAAAGGATTTATAATGGACAAAAAATATCCTGATGTTTATGAGGCTTTTCTAAACCTTCATTAAGGTTTCTATTTTGCCTGCATTAAGCGTATATTGTAAAAAAATTATTTTATGGCAGCTGTTAAACCTTTTTTACTAATTCTTTTTCTTTCTTTTTTGTCAAATTTTCTTTTTGGGCAAGATAATAAAATGGATTTTGAAAAATATGACCCACCTTCATCTCTAAAAGTACCTGAACATCCACTAACAAAAGCTAAATTTCCATTCGTGGATCTACACAGTCATCATTGGAATATGGCCACGCAGGACATAAGTATTTTATTAAAAGAAATGGATGCACTGAATATGCAGGTATGCATAAATCTTAGTGGAAGAGGCGGAAATGCATTGAAAGGAATGATAGAAAATGTAAAAAAATATGGTGCTGAAGACCGCATTGCCATTTTTACCAATGTAAGTTTTAATGGCATCGAGGAGGGTGACTGGTCAGCAAATGCTGTAAAACAACTTGAATTCGATGTTCAAAATGGTGCAAAAGGTCTCAAAATTTTTAAAAGTCTGGGGCTAAGTACAAAAGATAAAGCAGGAAATCGAATAGCTATTGATGATCCTCGATTAGATCCTATTTGGGCAAAATGTGGTGAACTGGGTATTCCCGTTTTGATTCATTCCGCAGACCCAGCCCAGTTCTGGGAACCTTTTGATGAAAATAATGAACGTTGGCTGGAACTCAAGACCCATCCGGGAAGAAAAAGAAGCGATACTGATCCCGCACCTTTTTCAACATTGATTAAGGAGCAACACCATGTTTTTCAAAAACATACTAAGACTACTTTTATTAATGCTCATTTTGGATGGATGGCCAATGACCTCGATTCATTATCCCGATTTTTGGACGCATTTCCTCATGTCAATGTTGAATTTGGCGCTGTTATTGCTGAATTAGGCCGCCAACCCAGACGAGCAGGTATTTTTTTTGAAAAATATCAGGATCGCATTCTTTTCGGCAAAGATGCCTATAATCCAGAGGAATATTTTACCTATTTCAGGGTTTTGGAAACTGCCGACGAGTATTTTCCATATTATAAAAAATATCATGCCTTCTGGAAAATGTATGGGCTCAACCTTCCTGACAATATTTTAAAAAAGATTTATTACCAAAATGCAGCAAGAATAGTTGGGTTAAAAAAAGAAAACTTCGAAAAATAAATACGCTAAAATATGAGAGCAAGTGGATTACCTTTGGGCTTACTTTTACTTTTTTTGTTTGGAAAAATGTTTGGGCAATCCTTTACTCCTGAAACTGTTCCAAATGAAAAAATTAAAAATAACAGCTATATCAGTGATCCATCTAAAATCTTAGATGAGGATTCTTATAACCAGATTAATACGACCTTGTCTTTTTTGGAAGACAGTGTTAAAAGTGAAATTGCACTGGTTTTATTGCCTTCAATTGGGGAATTGGTTCCAAAGGACTTTGCTTATGATTTATTTAATTTATGGGGGATAGGTAAAAAAGGAACAGATAACGGATTACTTATACTTTTTGTTCTAGATCAAAAAAGAGTAGAATTTGAGACTGGAAATGGTTTAGAAGCCATTCTTCCTGACGCCATTTGTAAAAGAATAATTACCAATGAATTAATTCCCTCTTTTAAAAATGAAGCTTATGGGGAAGGATTAATAAAAGGAATAGCCGCGATTTCCGAAATTCTTCAAAATCCTGATAACGCTTTAGAATACAAAGAAGAATCTAATGGAGACGACGCATCTTTCTTTTTAAAGGGCTATGGCGCAGTCACAGCCTTTATAAATGGTCTCATTTTATTGCTATTGGGAAGAAGTTCCAAACGAAATGAAACGCCTTATAAAAAATATCATACCTTCAAGAAGTATAATATTGTTCCACTTGCCTTTATCTTTCCCATTCCATTTATTCTCATCTTATGGTATGTCAGAAAGCAAATGAAGTTATGGCGAAATACACCACCGCCTGAGGAACACGGAGTTAGTTTAAAAAAGGAAGAAACCGGTGCCTCTTTGTCCTATTTGAATTCGGGGCAAGCTAAAGAGGTTGAACTGGGCGTCTCAGAATATGATGTTTGGGTAGGAGAAGGGGTAAAACCCACCATTCTACGCTATCTAAAATCACCCAAAAGTTATGCAAATTGCCCTGCTTGTAAATTTCAAACAGAAAAATTAACAAGTTCTACGGTACTTAGGGCTGCGACTTATTCCTATTCAGGAGAAGAGCTACTCAGTTATACTTGTTTACATTGTGGAAATACAAGAGAGAAAATAAATATTATCCCAAAAAAGGTCAGAAGTAGTTCGGGAAGTTCAGGGGGTGGTCGTTCCGGCGGCGGAAGCTGGGGAGGTGGAAGAAGTAGTGGAGGAGGTGCCGGTGGAAGCTGGTGATTTTAACCCATACCATTTTACCTGTTCTACCCTTTTACCCTTTTTCAAATAACCCTATTACTTGTTGAATTTTGAAAAGGTGTAACGCCTTTACTACCTGAATGTTGTTATTATGCTTTTTTCTGGATATTATCATTTGATAAGGTCATGTTGTTCCTTCCACTAAATCTTTAACCAGAAAGGGACCTTCATATACCAGTCCCGTATAGATTTGGACTAAAGAGGCGCCTGCTTCCAGTTTGAGTTTTGCCTCTTTAACGGAAGAAATTCCACCAACCCCAATAATAGGTAAGGTTCCTTTTGTTTTTTCAAATACATAGGAAATTATCCTCGTTGAAATTTCACTGACTGGTTCACCACTAATACCACCTGCACCTAAATTTTCAATTTCCAGTTTATCTGTTTTAAGTTTATCCCTTCCTGAAGTAGTGTTAGATATGACTAAACCTTGGCATTTAGTTATTTGTACTACCTCAATAATATCGTCTATTTGCAATAATTCTAAATCTGGGGCAATTTTAAGTAAAATGGGTTTTTGGACTGATTTTGCATTGTTTTCCCCTTGGAGAGCGGACAAAATATAGGTGAGTGGTTCTTTTTCCTGTAACGCTCTAAGACCAGGAGTATTTGGCGAACTAACATTTACGACAAAATAATCGACATAAGGATACAATTTTTCAAAACAGAAAAGATAATCATCTACTGCTGCATCATTCGGTGTATCTTTATTTTTACCTATATTTCCCCCAATAATCAATCCTTTAGGACGGGAAAAAGCTTTTAACTGATTAACAAGATAATCGACCCCAAGATTATTAAATCCCATTCTGTTTAAAAGAGCCTTATCTTTAGGTAAACGGAATAACCTGGGTTTATCATTGCCCTTTTGAGGACGTGGTGTTACCGTACCCAGCTCTATAAAGCCAAAGCCCAAAATTGGCATAACATCCAGGTATTGTCCATTTTTATCAAATCCGGCAGCCAGACCGATGCGATTTCTAAAGGACAGATTACAAAATGAAATGGTATTTCCAGAAGATTTTGGTTTAACATATTTTTTAAAAACAAAGCCTAAAATTGGAATTTTCAAAAGAAGCCTAAATAAAAAAAGCGTTAGAGCATGTGCCTTTTCGGGTGAAAATAGAAATAGAAAAGGTTTAATAAATATTTTATAGAACATGAAAATTCATTTTCAACCATAAATTAATTAAAGAACGCGAAGTTGAAACCCATTTCCATGAATATTAACAATTTCAATATTGGGGTCTTCCTTTAATAATTTCCTGAGTTTAGTAACAAATACATCCATGGAACGAGCTGTAAAATAGGTGTCTTCCCCCCAAATTTTTATTAGCGCTTCTGCTCTGGCGACTACATTGTTCATATTATCAGCAAAGAGACAAAGCAGAGCAGATTCACGGGGAGAGAGTTTCACTTTTTCCTCTGGATTTTTTGCTTTAGTAAAAGTAAGAATGCGTAAATCGGCATCATAGTGATAATCACCGATCATGTAGTACCTGAGCACCTCTTTAGAGGCAGGTTTTTCAGGAACATTAACGCTTTTCCTTTTTAAAATGGCATTGATACGTAAAAGTAATTCTTCAGAATTAAAGGGTTTAGTAATATAATCATCAGCACCTATCCTAAATCCTTCAAGGACATCAGCCTTCAAAGATTTAGCTGTTAGAAAAATCAAAGGCATAGAAGGATCGGCTTCCAATATTTCCCTTGCCAGGGTAAAGCCATCTTTTTCAGGCATCATAACATCAAGAATACAAATATCAAATTTTCCATTTTGAAAAGCATTCCACCCTTTTATCCCATCATCGGCCAAAGTAACTTCATATTCGTTCAATTCCAGATAAGCGCTTAATACATCCCCAAAATTCTGGTCATCTTCAACCAGAAGAATTTGCTTTAGATTCATACTCAATGGGTTTAAAATGAAAAAATAATCCTTTAACTTAAGGGCAAATAGATGATAAAACTACTTCCCTTTCCTAAATCACTTCTGACATCAATTTTACCTTTGTGGGCTTCAACCATGGTTTTAACGTAACTTAAACCGAGTCCAAAACCTTTTACATTATGTATATTTCCGGTTGGCACTCTGTAAAATTTATCAAATATAAACTTTCTTACTTCTCTGCTTAGACCGATGCCCTCGTCTTTAACCATAATTTCCAGCCCTTTATCTACATTTCTTGTAAATACGGTAATGTGCGGTTTTTGAGGAGAATATTTATTTGCATTATCCAGCAGATTATTAATAATATTTGAAAGATGAGTTTGATCCCCTTTTACGATAGCCTCTGAAGCATTCAAAAAACCCTTTACGGAACCCTCCCTGGCTTCCACCTGAAGGGAAATATTTTCAATTGCTGAAAGAATAAGGTCATGCATATTGACAGAAGTTAATTTTAAATTAAAATCTTTTTTATCTAAAAGTGCCATCTGCAAGACTTTTTCAACTTGTTTATGCATTCGAATATTCTCCTGTTTAATGATCCTTGAAAACCTTAAAATTTTCTCTTCATTTTTAAAGACAACTGGGTTATTCAAAGAATCAGCCGCCAGAGAAATAGTTGCTATGGGCGTTTTAAATTCATGAGTCATATTATTTATAAAATCAGTTTTCATTTCTGATAACTTCTTTTGAGTAAAAATAATATATAAAGTATAACCAAAACAGAGTAAAATAATGGCAGCAAAAAACAAAGTTGCAAGAAGTGTTTTTCCCAATGATCTTAGCATAATTGCATTTTTATTTGGGAAAAATATTCTCAACTCACCAGGAACTGGACGCTCTCTGGGAAAAACATTGACTCTATAGGCCGTATTTTCATCTCCAGTATTTACATATTCTGGTAAAATATTCTCCTTTTCTTTTTCATAATCAAATTTTTTCCCATCCAGAATGACGAAACTTTCATTTTCAAATCCATACACACCATAATGATATCTGTAACTGGGAATTTGATCATTGATACCTCTTAAAGCTAATTCCTCTCTAAGGACCAAATCAAGATATTCCATCTTTATTCGATTCTCTAATATTTTTTCTTTTTGTTTGGAACCAAAGGGATTGAAAGTTGGGACATTACTATTGGGATATTTTTCCTTCATAGAAGCAAGGAATAAATCTTTTTCCTCATCTAGTTCCAGTTTTTTTACCACTTCATTTAACGCACTGAAAACATTTTTTTCAAATCTGTCTTTATTGACCTCTGTTGCTGCCTGAATGAGTCTGGTTTGAGACCAAATTACACCCAAAATGGCGACGCCCATTAGACCAATAATTGCAAAAATGACCTTTTTATTCATTTTTGAACAAGTTTTCCCAATATTTTAATACTGACTATCAACATTTTATGATTTTGTTATTAAATTTTATTTTTTTTTTGTCATAAAAAATAAGACAAAAATGGGACAAAATAAATTAAATGTTATCCTAAAAAAGGTAAGTAAGGATGATAAAAAGGGTTATTTAAGAGTATCCATCAGGATAAATAATAAAACCTCCCTCAAGAACATTCCCCTACCTCCAATAGAATTGAAATTCTGGAATCCAGACAAGCAGGTAGTAAAAAGTACCTTTCCCAAATATAGAGAATATAATAAGAAAATCGAGGAAACTCTCGAAGAATTAAAATCAAATAAAATGGAATCGGTTGAAATACCTGCTTCAAAAATAATGTTTCTGAAAAATTGCAAATTGATTGTTGAAAAAAGTTATCAAAAGCAATCAACTAAAATGAGATTTAATTTTTACATACAATCCTTTCATAATTTCATAAAGGAGACTTTAAAGGAAAATGACATAACTATCTCAAGTTTGACAACCAAGTTTTTTGAAGATTATGTTCAATACGAAACAAAAAATAAAAGAGTTGGGCAGAATAATATAAAATCATCTATATCTGTCATAAAAACTATACTGAGAAAGATTGAAAAAAACAGTGACATCATATTGCCTAATAATTTCTATGATAAAATTATTTCTTTAAAGACTGTTCCCAAAAAGAAAAAAATACTACCCATTGATAACTTTCAGAAAATATTGGAAACAAGGATTGAAAACGATCAACTTGAAGATTCTAGGCAGATATTCCTTTTTCAAGTATTTTCTAACGGCCTACGATTCAGCGATGTTTCAACCCTTCGATATAAAGACTTTGTTATTGAAACTTTCAAAGGCATTCCGGAAATCCGATTCCTCAAATATCAAAGGAAAACAAGGAAACTAATCAATACCTTGGTAAATTTCAGGTCCTGCAAAATATTGGCAAGGTTCATTCCCCGAGACAATATAAATATGAATGACTCTCAAAAACTGGATTATATTTTGCAAAGTGATTTGGTTCAAAATAGAACCACCTCAAAACTTTTGGAAACAGATTCAATAAAAGAAACGCTGACGGTTAAATTAGATAATGAGATTATTAGCAGACATTTCTTTACCAATCCAATCACTGTGAGTGCTCAGGAATTGATACCTATGAGGGAAAATTACACCAAAGTACTTAGAGAAAAATATCAAAAAGAAGGAATGGATGATGTAAGTATTGAAGTGTCTATCTCTCAAAATGAAGACTTAAATTATTTTAATAATTTGGTTGAGGTGTTAAGAAAAAAGGTCAGAGAACAAGTGGAAAATAATATTAAGAATGAAGAAAACCTGAATTTGGAGTTTTATAAAATGTAATAGTTCAGACTTTATCTGACAGTCGGGTAAAATTTTAATAATTTGTTTTTTGGTTTTCTGAGACATATATGCCTGGAATAGTCGACGAATAGGAGTGTGTTTTTATTTAAATCGTACAAAAAATATAAAATGAATGATGTACAGATGAGCAACTAAAGCGACGAATAACCAGTTTCCACTAAAATATCCATTTCTATTCTTTTAAATAAATTTCATCTCTAACATAGGTATTATTCAGCCAAAAACAATGTTTTGTATATTCATCAAGGTTGGTCAATTTATCTTTCTCTGGCAAAGGATATGTATCAGAAGCATTTTTTGCATGAGGTCGAACGTGCGAAATTGAGTTAAATTTTTTATCAGGGAAATTTGTTAAACGAACTTCCTTTCCATTCCTGTCTGTTTTAACATCTTTAATAATCTGGCCATTTTCAATAATCTCCCTTGTTTTAGACCAAACTTTCTTAGCCTCAAGAATATCAGAATATGGCATATTCCAAAATTTCACTTTTCTTAATATCAATTCTTCCTTTTCAAATTGATAAAAAATAAACAAAAATTTATGCTCTAAAACATCCTTAAACCTTGATTCTTCCCATTCTTCTTTTATGATTTCTGCATATTTGAAATTTGGAAAGGAAATATCCTCTTTCGGTAAATTGTTTTCTTTTAGCCTAACAGTCTTAACAACAATTTCTGCCTTTTTAAACTCTTCAATTTCTTTATCAAGTTCAATTCCCAGAATAACTTATGAAAGATTTGAACAAAAATTTTTAGCCTTTGTATTAAGTTCATCACCAGTTGAAGAAAGGATATTCCCAATTGATTTTCCGTAATATGGTCTGAATTTTTCAATTACTATTTCTTCGATAGTCTGCTTTTTTGCAATAGCAATTGATGGGAAAAGTTTTCCATAAATTTCTCTGGGTTCATTGGCAATTGATGCAATGATATGATTTACATATCCCTGTTTAAAAGAATAAGCTCTTTGTTTTGCAGGAATTTCAGAAAATGGTTGTTTTCTAACAGATAGTGCGTTTGCTCCTTTTGTACACGCACCAAGATAAAATGTATCTCCTTCAGAAAGTTCATGTGCTTTTCCTGCAGCAATTTTTTTAGTTATAAACTCCCAGTCTTTTTTTATAATTTCTAAGTCTGTCAATGGAAAACTCCATTCCCCAATTAATTTTATAATATACTCATATTTTGATATAACCGCCGCTTCGTATACTTCAGCGGCTCTACCGTCATCCCAATTTTGATAGCCCCTACCGCCAGGAAGGAATTGCAGGGAGCCGAGGCTTGAATCCGCGCTTTTGAGGGAATACTATTATTTTTCAGGGGGCAGCTCTAATCCATGCTACTACCGGCTCCGCTTTTTCCAATTTGTGTCTTGGTATTACAGTTATCTGGAAAATCCGTTTTAAAATTTTTTAGAAGATTCAAGATTATTGGCCATGTGATACATTTTTAATTAATCAGCGGTGAGGAATTAGAAAGTGTGCTATATATTCCACGTTTGTCAAAAAAATCTTGAAATAGCTTGAGTGAATCGTAAGTGTGATAATGCGATTCGATTGACACTAAAAGTTCTTCTTTGGTTTTAATATATTTTTTATTTATTATTTTGATTTAATCAAATATTTAAATACATTTGCAGCAATATTAATTTTTCATGGCTAAAGAGAATTTAAAACTAGATAGTACTACGGAGGAAAGAATAAAAGAAGCTGCAAGAGCTGTTTTTATCAAAAAGGGGTTCAACGGCACCCGCACAAGAGATATTGCAGAAGAAGCAGGAATAAACCTGGCACTTTTAAATTATTATTTCAGAAGTAAAGAGCGTCTGTTTGAGATAATCATGTTTGAAACAATGTTGGGTTTTATGCAACAAATGGCTTTAGTCTTCAATGAAGAATCTACTTCTATAAAGCAGAAGGTTGAGAAAATGGTTGACAGCTTTACCGAATTACTGCTGCGGGAGCCAAACATTCCACTATTCATTATGTCTGAGATCAGAAATGATGCTACAGGCTTTCTGGAAAAACTGCCAGTTGCTAATATGGTTATGTCATCTGTATTGGTAAAGCAATATCAGGAGGCGTATAAAAATGGGAAAGTAAAAGAAGCGAATCCGCTTCATTTTATTACCAACCTGATGGCCCTGGTTCAATTTCCATTTATTGCAAGTCCATTACTAAAAAAAATGGGCAATATGTCTGACCCGATGTTTAGGGAGTTTATGCTTGAAAGAAAGCAAATCATACCTCGCCTGATAGGGTTAAGCGACAAATAATTTTTTTGAACATGAATTAAACAAACGATTAAAATAAATGTATGAAACAAATGAATAACAGAATGGCTTTGCTTCTATGCTTCTTAGCGAGTTTTTTTTCTGCTAATGCTCAAAGCATTTCAATTGACTCTTGTTATCAATGGGCAAAAAACAATTATCCATTGGTAAAGCAACTTGCCTTGATTGAACGATCAAAAGAGTACAGCCTTGCCAATGTTCAAAAAGGGTATTTACCACAGGTAAATGTTTCTGGCTATTCAACATATCAGTCAGATGTTCTTACGTTCCCTTTCAATTTACCGGGTTCTTCTATTGATCCGCTTCGAAAAGATCAGCATCGTATCTATGGAGAGATTACGCAGCCAATCACGGATTTATGGAATGTTAAAAACCAAAAAGAGTTAGCGGCAAATAACGCAGATGTAGAGTCGCAAAAAATTGAAGTTGAACTGTATAAAATCAATGAAAGAATAAACCAGTTGTTCTTTGGCATTTTACTTATTGAAGAACAAATCAAACAAACTACGCTTATAAGTAACGATTTAGCCAATGCTATGCAAAAAGTACAGGCTGCAGTAGATAATGGTACAAGCCTGTCTTCCAATTTAGATTTATTAAAAGTGGAAGTATTGAAGGTTAATCAGCGAATAGAAGAACTTACTTCAGGCAAAAAAGCATACCTGAAAATGCTGGAACAGTTTACGGGTAAAAGTATAAGCGTTAATACTGTCCTTCTAAGACCTTCCGTTCTGCAAACAAGTGAATCAATCAATCGCCCTGAATTGAAATTATTTTCTATCCAGCAAAAGAGTTTTGATATTCAAAGTAGGATATTAACTAATAAAACACTACCCAAATTAAATTTCTTTTTTCAGGGTGGGTATGGTGCACCAGGGTTAAATACGATTGATAATAACCCGGCATCGTATTACTATACAGGCCTCAGACTCAACTGGAATTTGTCCAGCTTCTATACATACAAAAAAGAAAGGTCATTGCTGGATTTGAATAAGCGGGGCTTTGATATTCAAAAGGAAACATTTCTGTTGAATACAAATCTTAACATAAGCCAGCAATCTGAAGAGGTTGAAAAGTTCAAAGGCTTAATAAATTCCGATATTGAAATAATTAAGCTGAGGATGAATATCAAAGTTAACACCGAGGCTCAATTGCTTAATGGCACCATCACAACGTTTGATTTTTTAACTCAGATAAATGCAGAAGATCAGGCACGTCAAAATTTAGTGCTACATCAAATTCAATTGCTGTATGCACAATACAACCTTCTTGTTACCAAAGGCAAATAATTCCACCAACAACAAACAAATCATTATAAAATGAAACACAATAGTTTTTTAGCGGTACTAGTTTTGATTGTTTTTGCATCATGCAAAAACCAAACTTCAGATTTCGATGCAACAGGGTCTTTCGAGGCTGATGAAACGATCATTTCTGCAGAGGCCTCAGGCCCAATCAAAAACTTCTCAATGGAAGAAGGTTCTTCTTTGAGTAAGGGGGTAATGATAGGGTATATTGATACCGTTCAACTTTACCTGAAGAAAAAGCAATTGCAGTCTCAAATCAGTGCAATAAACAGTCGCTTGCCAAATGTAGCAGAGCAAACCAGCTTTTACAATCAGCAAATAGAAGTTTCAAGAACAAAACTCAATTATTTATTAAAAGAGCAAGATCGCCTTAAAAATCTGTTTCAAGCCAAAGCAGGAACTCAAAAACAGCTTGATGATATAGCAGTCCAAATTGCTGAAGTGTCCAAACAAATGGATGTTATCAGCCAACAGAAGAAAGCTCAGGTTGCCTCTTTAGAAACCCAGGCTGCTGGTCTTAAAGCAGATCCTATGCCTTTGATAATTCAAATTGAACAGATAAACGACCAGATAAAGAGATCTATTATTACAGCTCCATTTAATGGAACGCTGTTAAGCAAATATGTTAAGTCAGAAGAAATGGTTACAACTGGTAAACCATTATTCAAAATGGCTGATATGTCAAGCCTTTTTTTAAGGGTATATGTTACAGGCAACCAGTTACCATTAATAAAAGTTGGACAAACTGTAAAAGTACTTACAGACAACGGTAATGGCGGTTTTAACGAAGGGAATGGGTTAGTTACCTGGATAAATGATAAAGCTGAGTTTACGCCCAAAACTATCCAAACGAAAGAAGAAAGAGCCAATATGGTGTATGCTGTAAAAGTAAAAATAGCGAATGATGGCAAGTATAAAATGGGTATGTATGGACAAATAAAATTTCAATAGTATGCCAATTATTCAAATCAAAGAAGTGTCAAAAAGCTATGCCAAAGGCACTGTAAAGGCGGTTAAAAATGTTTCTCTCGATATTGAAGAAGGCGAACTGTTTGGCTTGATTGGCCCTGATGGTGCTGGTAAAACAAGTCTGTTCAGAATGCTAACAACCCTGCTTTTGCCAGATAACGGAAGTATCACCGTTTTCGGAAACGATTCAAAATCGCAATACAAAGAAATCAGACGTCATGTAGGGTACATGCCCGGAAAGTTTTCATTGTATCAGGATTTAACAATTGAAGAAAACTTGAATTTTTTTGCAACACTGTTCAATACGGATATTAAAACCAATTATGATCTCATAAAAGATATTTACGTTCAACTTGAGCCTTTCAAAAACAGGCGGGCTGGTAAATTATCGGGCGGTATGAAGCAGAAGTTGGCTTTATGTTGTGCACTTATTCATAAGCCTAAAGTGTTATTTCTCGATGAGCCAACTACAGGCGTAGACACTGTTTCCCGAAAGGAGTTTTGGGAAATGTTGAAGCAATTGAAGAGGCAACAAATTACCATAATGGTTTCCACGCCTTATATGGATGAAGCAGTGCTTTGTGAACGTATTGCTTTGATTCAGCAAGGAAGAATAATGTCTGTTGATACCCCAAGGAATATTACGGATAAGTACCCAAAGCCTTTGTACGCAATTAGATCAGGTAACATGAGTCTTTTGCTTAAAGACCTTCGAAAAAGTAATTGGGTTAGTACTTGTTATGCATTTGGAGAATATCATCATATCACATTCAATACCGAAGATTTATACGTGGCCCAAACGTCTTTAATACAAGAACTCCAATTGCACGGTGTACACAGCGATATTGAGTTAAACAGTATTGACCCAACAATTGAAGATTGCTTCATTCATTTAATGAACTAATATGAATACTGAGATAGTAATAACAACCAATAAACTCACTAAGAAATTCGGTGATTTTATTGCTACAAACGAAATCACATTTGATGTTCATAAAGGTGAAATATTTGGCTTCTTAGGTGCTAATGGTGCAGGTAAAACAACAGCTATGCGTATGCTTTGTGGTTTGTCTACACCTACATCTGGTACAGCAAAAATTGCAGGCCATGACATTTACACCGATACGGAGAAAATAAAAAGCAACATTGGCTACATGAGCCAGAAGTTTTCGCTATACGAAGACTTAACCGTACTTGAAAATATTGAGTTCTTTGGTGGTATTTATGGGTTGTCAGACAAAGAAATCAGATTAAAATCTGAGTCGCTAATTGAAACTCTTGGGATGAAATCCGAATCAAAAAAGCTGGTGGGTAGTTTGCCCCTTGGCTGGAAACAAAAGTTAGCTTTCTCTGTGGCAATATTGCACCAGCCCAGCATTGTCTTTTTGGATGAACCTACTGGCGGTGTTGACCCTGTTACGAGGCGTCAGTTTTGGGATCTTATTTATGAGGCATCAGATAGCGGTATCACAGTATTTGTTACAACACACTATATGGACGAAGCTGAATACTGTAACAGGATTTCTATGATGGTTGACGGGTTAATCAAAGCTCTTGACACACCAGCCAATTTAAAAAATCAATTTAAGGCCGCCTCAATGGATGAAGTATTCTTCCAGTTAGCTAGGGGAGCAAAAAGAAAAGCCGACTAATATGAACCAATTTTTAACATTCGTAAAAAAGGAGTTCTACCATGTATTTCGTGATAGAAAAACCTTGCTCCTGTTATTTGGTATGCCAATAGCCCAGATTATTCTGTTTGGATTTGCATTAACCAATGAAATAAAAAATTCAAACATTGTGGTTTGTGATTACGCAAAAGATGCTGCTTCGCAACGCATAATTGAAAAATTGGAGGCATCTTCCAGTTTTGATATCGAGATGACTGCAATGACGCCCAGTCAGATTGAAGCAGCATTTCAGGAAGGCAAAGCAAAATTAGCTATAGTAATTCCGGCAAATTTCAATAATGACCTTTTGCATTTCAATAAAGCTCAGATACAAATAATAGCGGATGCTTCAGATCCTAATCTTGCTAATACACTTACAAATTATGCATCTAACATCATTCGTGGTTATCAGCAGGAGTTGCAACAGAATGCTAGTCTTACATTTCGGATAAATTCTGAGGTGCGGATGATATATAATCCTGAATTAAAAGGTGCAACCAACTTTGTACCTGGTGTGATGGCACTTGTGCTATTACTTGTTTGCGTACTAATGACCTCCGTATCCATTGTAAAAGAAAAGGAAACTGGTACAATGGAAGTTTTGCTGGTATCCCCTTTTAATCCTGTATTGGCGATTATTGCAAAAACAGTCCCATACTTTCTACTGTCTATAATTAACCTAACACTTATACTTATTTTAAGTGTGTCGTTTATGGATATGCCATTAAACGGTAGTATTCTGTTGCTTTATCTGGCAAGTTCATTACTCATCATTACAGCACTTTCTTTAGGCTTACTGATTAGTAACAGCACAAGTTCGCAGCAGGAAGCGATGCTTATTTCCTTAATGGGTATGCTGGTCCCTACTATGATGTTTACAGGTTTCCTCTTTCCGCTGGAGAATATGCCATGGCCATTGCAGGCAGTTGCCAATATCGTCCCATCTAAGTGGTACTATATTGTAGTGAAAGGCATTATGATAAAAGGCCTCGGTTTTAGTGCTGTTTGGAGAGAGCTGTTGATTTTGTCGGGTATGACTTGTGTTTTGTTGTTTATCAGTTTCAAAAAATTCAAAACCAGATTAGCATGAGAACTTTAAAATATTTATTACGAAAAGAATTCAGGCAAATATTTCGCAATACAACCATTCTGAGAATGATTATTGCCATGCCCATCATTCAGTTATTGGTAATGCCTTTAGCTGCCGATTTTGAAATCAAGAACATTAATATAGCTGTAGTTGACCAAGATAAAAGCTCTTACTCAAGGCATTTGATTGATAAGATTATTGCATCCGGGTATTTCAAATTAACAGATTACAGCGACTCTTATTATAATTCTTTCAAACAATTTGAGAAGGATAAGGCAGATTTGATAATTGAAATCCCTACACGATTTGAGGCTGATCTAATCCGTAATAACACTAATAATTTATTCGTTGCGGTAAATGCCATTAACGGAACAAAGGCGACAGTCGGAAGTGCTTATTTAAATAATATTATCAGCGATTACAATGGTGAAGTTCGACTGAAGTGGAATACCCCGGCAAGATTTTCTGCGACACCAACTATTGAGATTACCAGTTTAAACTGGTTCAATCCATTTTTAAATTATCAGTTCTACATGGTGCCCGGTATTTTGGTGGTTTTAGTTACAATGGTGGGGGCTTATATGTGTGCATTAAACATTGTAAAAGAAAAGGAAGTTGGCACAATTGAGCAAATTAATGTTACA
>Ga0214921_10004273_pt1 | contig 21137 bp, 17 predicted proteins | sample LL1505_MetaG_FD_177992 | JGI IMG/M metagenome (GOLD analysis project Ga0214921, IMG submission 177992) | Freshwater microbial communities from Lake Lanier, Atlanta, Georgia, United States - LL-1505 | ecosystem: Environmental > Aquatic > Freshwater > Lake | place: USA: Georgia | collected...
GATAGTTAAATCTATCTAACATATCCTTCATATTTCTAGACATATCAAAGTCTGCATCTTTATCTATCTTAGGAGATGTCGATAAAATTAGTAGTGCTTCTTCTAATATTCTATCTTCTTCTTTAGCAAAGTGAGCATCTCCTGTTGCCACCGCTTTAATTCCAAGCTTGTCTGCTAATTCTAAAAGGGCAGAGTTGATCTCCATAGGGTTATGTGATTGCACTTCCACGTAAAAATCTTGTCCGAAAGTTTGTTTAAAACTTTTGAGAAGAAGTTCTGCTTCCTCCATGTTACCTTTATCGATAGCCTTACTAATGAGTCCATTAAGACATCCGCTGAGAACGATAATACCTTCGCTATAATCATTTAAAACCTCTCTATCAATACGTGGCTTATGATAAAACCCTTCGTTCCAAGCAAGCTCTTGTAGAATATTTATATTCTCCAACCCCTTTTTATTTTTTGCTAGCAAAATAATATGGTTATAGGCTTGAATAGATTTATCTGTTTTAGAAGATCTATCAAATCTATCTGTTGGAGAAATGTACGCCTCAACACCAAGAATTGGCTTAATGCCAGTTTCCTTTGCGGCAATCTGCATATCTCTGTGTGACGAGAGAGTACCATGGTCTGTGATTGCAATCGCAGTTTGTCCAGCATCTAGCGCTGCTTGACATAATTCTTTAGGTGAATTTAGTCCATCCATTAATGAATAATAGGAGTGAACATGTAGGTGTGTAAAGCTCATTTAAAACCCCTAGATACTAAATATTGATTCATAAGATTATCAAATACTTCTTTACATTTTTCATTATCCCAGCCATTTTCCATAGCGGTAGTTGAGACTGCTTCTCTTAGCTTAATCTTATACCAGAATAAATCATTCATTAATATCCGCCTAAGCATTCATTTCTAGTATGATAAAGTCTTATCTTAGTCATAGTTTTTTTATTTGGTGCATATAAATCTTCACCGCAACAAGCTGCTTTTAAATGCCATTCTCTTGCAAAGAAATCATACAGCATTCCCTTATAGTCTTTATATTTGTGCGCCACAAAAGTATCAAAAGGATCTGGTATCTCGTACGTGTTCATATAAGCATTCTACTAAATAACACAGGGGCAGTCAATAGACTGCCCCTGGTATTTAATTATTTACCAGTCTAAGTTGCTACTTGTAGCTGAAGGCTCATCTGAATGAGTGCTCTCTCCAGCAAAGAAACCTTCTTGTTCTGTGTAAGGCATATCACGAACTGCAGATGTTTCAAGATCAAACAATTCTAGTGCTGAGGCATCAAAAGGTGCCTCATCTTTTGCTAAAGGAATTATTGTGTAGCTTGTGTCTGTCTTTGTTCCAGAACGCTTAACACGCCACATCAGATTAGTGATGCTTCCCATTTCGCCAGCATATTCAATTAATGTTGGAGTAATTGTTTTACCGCTTGATCCCTGCGAAAGAATAGCCACGTATGGGTCTTCCTTGCCATCGTCAACAAGAACGTTAATGTAAAGTCGTGAACGACCCTTCCATCCTGCCTTGTAATCCTTACGGTGTTGCTCACATCCGTAGCATTTGCCTTGGTCTTCCATTGTGCAAAGACCTTTACGGCGATAATCTTTTGGATTAGTGTGCTCTACAGCAATAAATCCAAGACCAGCCTTTTCATTGTAAGTAGGTGAATCTGGATCAAGTTCTTGCAAAAAACGAATCTTTACGCTTTCTGCATCCTCTAGCTTTACCCAGCGACCCTTAGTTCCTTCACCGCCATTTGATTGCGGCTTGTCCATAACCTTATTTAGATCTTTTAGACCTTTTACTATTCCCATATATTTCTCCTTTGTAGTTGATGGTATAAATCCATCTGTTTATTATTTTTGATGGGTCCAAGATTGATATTCAATATTGGAAACTGCATTTTTAATACAGGCTTTAATTTCCTCTTCGGTCATGTCGCCAGCATCTTTTGCATCATGTGGATATATCTTACCATATTCATATGAAGCCCACAAGAGGTCTTTATTTTTTAATCTAGACGCTATGCTGTTAGCAAGCTCACGCCCAGCGTGGTCCGCATCGGTCATTAAAGTAACCTTATTAAAATATCTATTTATTAATGCCAAGTTTTCTGTGGATATGTGGCCACCAAGAGTTGCAATAACATTGGGGAATCCAGCCTGATGCACACGGATTGCATCAAAACTAGACTCTACAATAATAACATTATCACCTATTTTTTTAGCACGGTGAATGTTAAACATAGTTTTGCTTCTTGGTAAATTAGTGCTGTTCTTAAATTTCTTTTCTGAAATAGAACGACCAACAATTCCAACTGCCATCCCATCTGGACTATGCACTGGAACTGTAACCATGTCCTGCTTTGGAGAATAGCCTAAAGAGAAATGAGCCATTGAAGACATATCAATACCTCTAGATTTAAAATAGTTCTGTGCTTCTGTACTTGCAACTAAGTCGTTGTACAAATTCTTTAATATTTCTTCTGGGAATTCTACAAAATCTGGCTTGTCTTCTAACATATCCGTCAATAGTTCATCAAAGTTTTCTAGTGTTTCGGCTTCTTTTGAATAGACATATCTCATTGCTTCAAAATCGTTCTTATGCAAAACTCTTTTAACTAATTCTATTAGTGATCCAGTTTCACCACACGCTGGATTAAAACACAGCCATGCTCCAGTTGTTTTGCTTATGCTACAGCTTGCGCTATGTCTATTGGAATGAAATGGGCAGTAGAAAGAAATCTCTATATCTGTTTCACCAGCTACCTGTAAGCCAAGGCTTTTTACAATTGCCTTTATATGCTGTTTAGAGTATTGCGTGGTATCAGCTTTCCTTGCGTAATTGCTTCGTGCTGCCATGCCGTCTTCTTTCCTACATAAGTTCCATAGAGTGTCATTAAGAACATCCATGTTGTACCGTCAAATTCTACCGAAAAGTTAGTGTCTATGTCAAGTACCCTTAGATACCCTCTATCTCTCATTTGGTGAGTAAGCATACTTTCATATTGATGCTTAATGCGAACCATATCAGAGTCGTCTAGAAATTCAACTCTAACCTGAAATCTTTTTATCGGCTTGTGATTCATTATTCTGGAATGGATTCTCATAAATCTCTTTGACGATACCCCTGTTGATATCCCAATCTAAGTATAAACCAAATTCATGTCCATGTCGATTCTTGCGTGAGACAATCTCAATCATGTTAGTTCCTGGATATCTGTGTACAGCCATAGCCATATCAGCATCGTACTCAATAGCCTTTGACCATGCTACCTGAGACATCATTGGTGGATTGTCCTGGTCTGAAACATCATCTGCTGTCGCTGCGGTAATGTCAATAATAGGAATATTGTTTGACACTGCAAGCATCTTAAATTCACGAGAAACATTTCGGTTTCTTTCAACTTCAGAATTACTTCGCTTGTTATCATTAAATAGCTGATGATAGTCAAGAATAACTAGGTCTGGTTTATGCTGGTCAATCTTACCTTGAATAGTTGCTGGTGTTACTTCTGTATTTCCTTCATTTGAAATAAGAATAAAGCTATTCTTGTCTGCAAATTTCTTTGAGGACCATGATCGGAAATTATCAATATTAATATCACCCTTTGAAAAATCAGATGCCTTAAATAAACCAGATCCGAGCATTGTATAAATACGATCACGCATATTCTCTGGCGACATTTCAAGGGATACAATCATTGGCTTAAATCCTTGCTCCCAAGCTTTACATGCAAGATATGATGTAAACCATGTCTTACCACGCCCTGGCCAGCCGATAGCGACGATAAGGTGTCCTGGAGCCATACCTGTTGGGTATGCTAAATCTATAGCTTCAAAACCAGTCTTGATGCCTGGAGAACCGCCCATTTCTGCAGAGCGTACCTTTAACAACTCCATATATCTAATTGCTGCATCTGCATCTGTAATATCTAAATCTCGAACATTGTTTGTAAACCTACTAAGCCCAGCCAATTGTGACTGCATGTTTTCAAGAACTCTTGAAGCAGCGTCTTCTTTAAGAGATGATCCTGCACGAAGAATAATAGTCTTAAGTTTATTAGAAATAAATTCATTCTTAAGAGTATCTAAATAATATCCTGTCTGACCTTTTACGTCTACTGGCTCAAAGTCTTTAAACTTTTCTTGAAGGATTCCAGCCTCTGGGACTGCTTTAAACTTATAGTAATATGACTTAAGGCCATCCCAAATATCTTTGTGTGAGGTGAATAGATCATCAACATTGTCTGCAAGTAGTGTGCTTATATCCTTATTTTTACATACCGCTGAGATTAGTTCCGCTTCTGTATTCACTCTACTCCGCCTTGTTCAACCATCTTCTTTGTTTCTTCTAGTAACAAACGACGCTTTTCTTTATCCTTTTCAATCTCAGTCCTTACCGTATCCATTTTATCAAAGTTATACAGAAAAAACTGTATCGTATGGCCGTGCTTTGTTAAATGAAAATAGTATTCCAATAACTCTTTTGCACGGTTAAATCCTACACTATCAATGACATCTTGCATAGCCCACTTCTCACGAAATTTATTAATAGATGCTTCTTTACCATACTTCTCTTTATACAAATTTTGAAATAGGCTGAGTAGGATGTACGGCTCTTTATTATTTGCCACGCTTTAGTTCTTCCTCGACCTCTTCTGTTTTTTGAATTAGCTTATTCTCAACAAAAGTATACACTCTCTCTGTGGCTGCATCAACTGTCTCTCCCTGCCTCACATCATCTTCAATTCCCACGCCAATTTTAATGCTCTCATAGTTACCAAGATTTCTAGTAAATGAAAGATCGACCTTTACTCTCGTTGTCATTTATGTTCCGCCTTCTTGTGCCTATTAAGTGTATCGCTAGCAAATATGCCCCAACGAACTTCTATATCTCTTTTACAAATGTCGCAAGTAACAACTCTACTTTTTTCCATTATTCCGCCTTCCATACTGGAACAAACTTGCCGTCTTCTGTCTTAGTATACAATACTAAATTGTTTTTGAGAAGGGCTTGTATTTCAGCTTTTGAAGGAATTTCTTTTGAGTGCCCTGAGTCTAATATATGTTGGTGTATATCTAATATGTTTTTTTGATTAAACATATATTGAGACCAATTTTCACTATCTGGTTGTCCAATTGGATATATTTTTTGAGGGGTAGCAACCTTCTCATTTAATATATATTCTTGTATAGTTACCCTATGCTTGTTAAGCATAGAGGCAACTTCTACAACAGTATAGGCTGTTTCCATATTCTTTTTAACTTGTGAATAGGAATACATTACTCTTTTTTTGTCTGGGTAGCACCAAGCAATCATTTCATCTTTTGATCTGGATGACTTTAAAACTTTATGTATCTTATCGTTTAAGAAGAAATACCGTAAGCTTTTTGATTTGCCGTTTCTTTTGATTCCAGCCATTTTCCGAAAGCACTCGTTTCTTTATTGCACATCCAGCGTTTGCCGCACATGATACAAAATAATTCCATATGTAGTTTTTGTGAAAATACTCTGTCTACAAAAACTCGTCCTTTACATTTTCCGCACCACATTATAGTGTAAACAACTTCCCGTCAACGACACATGAATAGTCAGGTGCTACATGGATCATCTGAATATGAGGATAGTCATTAACAATGTGAGCAATTGCAAATCCTTTTTGCCAATCATGATGTTGCATATACTTCATTCCTGGACCCTTTTCATCACACATGTGTCCAAGCTCATAGCCACGAATAGTTTCACCCTCGCCATTATTTCTTAATTCATATGTAACTAAATGCGATGCAATTCTGTGTGAGTGTCCTCTAATTAATGAAATCTGAAGGTCTTCCATATCTTTTCGAACAGATCCAGTTGCTGCAATTGAAAGTCCATGGTGAACATGGATATCTCCAAAGCGACGCTTAGGCAATTCATTATAATGAATATATTCGTACCCCAATGAATCAAGTCCCCACAAAGCTTCTGGTGTAACCTCATTAATATAGTCAGGAAGTTTTGCATCTACATAATTAAAAATTCTAACATCATGGTTTCCAAGTGCTGAAAATAGTTGTGCGTCTGGCAGCATGTCTCTAGTCTTTGCATAAAAATCTCTTGCGCCCTTTGCTTCATGACGCATCATTGGAACAATAAGATCTCTACTATCAGTCTTATGAAGATTTAAAAATTCCGCTGAGCGGCCCTCAGTATATTTGCTATAGCATGCTTGATCATCTGTGTCACCAAGGTAGTCAACGACATCAGGCTTAAACCATTTCATGACTTTAAACCAAAGTGCAATCATTTTGTCATCCTGATATGGGAACTGCTGGTCGGATGAAATCATCCACTTTAAATCGTTACTCATTATCTACCTTAATATGTAAAAAAGTCACGGGTACGTGACTTTGATGTTACAGTAATTGTAACATATTGGTATGACTTGTCAATAGGTTATTTAAGCCTGTGTATTATTGTCTACGTTTCCTACTGCTATCCAACGAATTATACATCCGTCTGCTTTTTTGGCTGAGGCTGAGGCAATTAATATAATGGAGAAACCTGTTTTTGTTGATTCAGTTAAATATACACCATGTAATTGTGCTACTCCAGCTGCATTTGGGTTTTCTATTTGTAATGTTACTGAGGGTATGTCGGTAAACGTAACATTTTCATATGCAATTGGCTTTTTTAATGGACTATTTGGTGTAGCAGTTGCATTAAATTGACCATGAATTGTAGTGTTTGCTGATTTTAATATAGTTGTTCCAGTTGTATTTGTAATGTTAATTACATTAATTTTTTCACCAAGAGCAACCTTAGCAATATTTGAATTCATTCTTTGAATGACTTCAGCAGATACTGGGTCTCCATCATTTATTACTACTGGGTCTATATTGACTGCCATTATTCTTCCTTCTCAGCTGAATTTAATTTATTTGTTAGTTCTGTAATTTCTGCACGAAGAACTGCAATGTGTGTCTCATATTGTGAGACAATCTCTCCAATACGTTGTTGCAATGCTTGTACTACTAGTTCTACTTTATCCATTATACACCCTTCAATGTGTTTATTTCTTCTTGTAATGATTTTATCATATCCGATAGTTCTTGTATAGCCTTTGCCATAGGGGCAATAAATTTATCATAAGATAGTCCTTGATAAGATGTTGCATCGTTTATATCATCCAGAGTCCATCCAGAAAAAGTATCACCAATTCCTATTTGATCTAATGTTGATTTTACTTCTTGAGCTATAAATCCATAATGATACCTAGACCCAGTGTATCCATTACCAGGCTTGATTACTCTATTTCCATTTTCATCTAATATAGGTTGATTATTTTCATCTACCTCTGGAATTTGTGGGTCATATTTATTATTATATTTTACTGGCCTTAATAAATTTATAAAATTTAACCCAAGATCTGAATCTGTTATATTTGTTTTTTTTCTTATATCAGAAGTTTGAATAGTTCCATTATTAGATCTAATATATCTCCATTTATAGGTTGTAGTTCCAATATCTGATTCCGCATCTAAATAAGGATACCAGTGGCTTACTACGCCAGAAGTATTAGCACTAATCATTGCTATTGCATTTATTCCTAAAGAAGATATAGGCCCAATTCCAGAAGCAGAAGTGTACCTATTATAAGAAGTTTTAAATCTATTTGTATAAGAGTCACCAGCAATGTCGATATCTCTACCAGTCAAAGTTCCAGCTGTAATTTTATCTGCGTTTAAAGAAAATGCTGAAATAAAATCTGAGACAACAGCATTTGACCTAATTGTTCCAGTAGTTAATCTTCCACCATCAATTGTTGTAGTTGTTGTTGGACTATTAATTTTTGCAGCGATTGCATCACCATCAAAACTTGTTTGTGGAAGAGCTGCATCTGCAATAGCTTTTGCAGCTGCTGCAGAAACTTTAGCTGTATTTGCATCTGTTGCAGCCTGCTGTGCTGATGCAGAAGCAGAAGAAGCAGTTGATGAAGCTGAATTGGCAATAGCAGCGGCTTGAGATGCTGTTAGTTTAACATCTCCAATTGTTCCGCCATCTGAAAGCGCAGAGCCTACGGATATTGTTCCAGAAAAACTAGAGTTGCCAGTTATAACAACTCCAGTGCCATAAAGTTTTCCAGAAGATGTAATTCTAAATGGTGCTGTTGTCGGATCATTACTTCCAATCCACATTCTATAAATATTACCATCAGATGATGCTGTTTCTGATGAAGACATTTTTATAATAGTTCCAACATTTGAATTACCAAGCTGTATGTAACCAGAGCTATCAAGCACAGCATTATTTTTAGAAATCTGAGTTCCACTTAAAGACCAATTACCGATACTACCAGCATTTGCTGTTATTGTTCCGCTTGTTGCGTCTAACGTTACAGAGTTTGTTCCATTTGCTACCTTAAGTCCAGTTGAATTAAGGGCAAATCCGTTTCCAGTTAATGTGCCTGCAGTATTAATTGTTCCATTATAAATCGATGCGCCAGATGTAGAAAGATTGATGTTTCCGCCAATTGTTGCAGTTCCCGTTGCACCAATGTTTCCATCTATATTTAATGTACTGCCATCCCATTTAATATAATTGCTAGTTGGTCCACCGACTTTAAATTCTGCAGTGCTACCTGAATTTATATACCAGTAATTGCTAGAGTTAAACAGGAGTCCACGCTTTCCGCTTACAACTCCATCTCCAAATTTAAATGCGCCAGCTGATATGTATCCAGTCATTACTGGTGTTCCTGGTATCTCAAGAGTTCCACCACTTACATATCCAGATGTTGTATTGTTATATTGATCATATGTTGCTACAGCAAATTCATATGTAACTCCAATTGCAAGTCCTTCAAGTTTATATGATGTGCCCGTACCAGGAGAATCTGCATATGAATATATAGATTCAGTTGTAGGTTTAAATCTAATTCTGTACCCACGAATATCTCCAGTAGTTACAGCGCTCCATGTTATGTTGGCATATCCATTAAATCCAAGATAAGCAGTAGGATCGATTCCACCAGAAACACTTGCTGAACCAACTGCAGGAGGTCCAGTTATATCTACAACTATTGGGTCTACTGGTTTTATCGGGCCTTTGATTACAAATTTATTTGCACTAGTAGTATTAGAATGAAAAAATTTATCTCTGTGTAATATTTTAATGTATCTGTCTGCTGTGCTAGATGCAAGAATATTTGCCTGTGTTCCAGTTCCAGTCCAAACAACTGGCTCTGATCCGTTAAAAGAATCTGATGTTCCTTCCCAAATTATAGTATCAGTATAGTTTGTCCATGCAGGTTTATCCCATGTAACTTGATAAGATAACACTCCGCCTGTTACTACAACATTTGTTGGTGCCTCTGTATAATCAGGTATTGCTGCAGCAACCTGAGCTTGTGTAACAACAAATCTTGGTGATGGTGGGCCAACTACAATTGTAGTATCTTGAGGATCATCATTAGATAATATATAAGAAAATACAAATCCATATTCTTTGTATAAATTTAAATCAATATTTTCAATTATTACTTCATAAGAATCTTGAGATCCAGATGCTGCTGCATTTGCTGCCTGTGCCGTCGATGCAGATAGGTCTGGCGCTGCAGATTGTGTAGAAGGCTGATATCCACCAGAATCTAGATAGTCTGGTCTCATTAGAAGCTTAATCCAATTTTATACTCTATGTCCATTTGAGACCCAGAAGATTTTGTTATAGGATTATTTAATACAGACCTGCTAATCAATCCATATGTAGGATCAAATGAATCTTCGTCATTAATTTTTAATCCGTCCATATATGCTGTTGTTCCAGAAATTGTTTTAGATTTTACTCCAACAAGAATTTTATTAATTGATGTTGAATCTGGCGTTCCAGATTTATATGAAGAGTTAAATAAATCTGAAAGCATTAAGCTTTTTATTTTGTTTGGTGATGTTATAGATGCGTCTCCAGATATTCTTGCTTCAAAGTAATCTGATGTGCCACTATAAAATCTTAAATAAATATAATCAAGATTTGTATCTGCCTGTCTAAATGCTAGTGTGAGGCTATCATATATACTATATCCAGATAAATTAAAATCTGTATTAAATGAATACTCTTTTGTTGAATATGTGCTTGGTGATGTAACTGCTGGAGCTGTGACCTGAAATAAATATGAGCCCAATCGTGGTGTTGGTGATAGGACAAGGGTGGGATTATTTCCAGAAGAATCAGTCCAAGGTAATGCATTTTCAAATGAACTTACATATCTATCAGAGTAATCTGTTTTTGTTGATGATTGAGCAGGGAATAGCCCAACTTCTTTAATTACACCAACAACATCATTTGGTAAAGATGTTTTATATATAACAGAATATGTAGTAATTCCAGTTATTGGATCAGTTTCAATGTTTGGAGAACTGATATCTACTGGGGAAGAATAAAACTCAAAATCAAGTCTATTATCATCAACTGTCGCTTCCGCATCGCCAATTCCAATTACAATATTTTTAGAATTAAATGAAGTGCTTCCTGCTAAATAATTTGTTAAAAACCTTTTTCCAAATTTAGTTAATATGTTATTGCTTTTTGATACCTCTAATCCATCTTGATAAAAAGTATAGCTTCCTTTAATTTCCATTACCCACCAACTCCTTTAACGCCACGAACGGCATCTCCTGCATTATTTTTTACTGTAAACTTAAATCTTATCTTTGAGTTTTTATTTAAATCTTGATAGATCTCTATTCCTTTTAGACTAATATCAGATAGTGTTGGAAACGGTCTATTATCAACTGCTGGGTCCCAGCCAGGGTCAACTCCATATGTGCCATCGCCATAGCTAGAGCCTGGGGGCTTAGAGTTTGGAAGTGTTAATATTACGCTTCCATCTAGCTGTGCAGTTATAACTAAATCATAGTACTGACTTTTTAATATGTCTACAAGAGGGTCGTCTGCGGGTAGCTGAATTTTTTGTTTAGTAGTAAATCCACTAAACTTTATCTTATTATTATCTACAGTTGCCATTTTATCATTCTACCATTTCATCCAGTATAAATCGACCTACATTTAACTGAGGTTGCTAATCCGTTATCCCAAGAATGACCTACATCTAATATGACATATTTGCTAGCAAATTTGCCAGACGGCACGGTGTCATCAGACGAATATATTGAGTTTAATGGATATGATATTTCAACCATATCTCCAACTTGAATTAGTGGGTTTGGGAAGCACTGTATATCTATTGAAGTCTGTTGTTTAGACCATTGATCCTTCATCCAGCTAGAAAGTTCTTTTGCTTCCATTTCTTTTTGTATCCAAGTAGAATCAAATCCAATAATTTCAACATCTTTTAGTTTTGCTATTTCGGGATCAATATATTCAAATGGATCAGTTGCAACAATTTGATCCCCAACAACCTGAAAGCTCCTTGTTTGCCCATCAGCCAAGGGGACAAACGTGCCAGCATTATTTAATACATATGCCTCTAGGCCAAAGGAATTTGTCGATGACCCAAGCAAGGTAACAAAAGGATTTAAAGTTATTTGTGCAAATCTTGGTTGTCCTGGTCTTTGTGCATATTTGGCATTTATATATTTTAGCTCTCTTGCGACTGGGCCAAACTCTTTAAAGAAAGTTGGTGCTGAAACCTTTGATCCCTTTGTTAAAACAAAATCTCCAAATGATTGTGATAGATATGACTGTGAGCCAAGCATCCCGCTATAAGGATTGTATGCTATTGTTGAGGCAAATTGAGATTCTGAAATAGCATTACTATATATGTAGTCGTAACTAATAGATCCCTTTTGTGAGAATAGACCTACTTTTTCTGTTATTGGCAAAACAAAGCTTGCACCATTATCTGTAGCTATTATAGTAGTATTATCAAAATTAATTTTAAACGTTCTTCTTGTTGTATCGTAATTTACCTTAACGTCTAAATTATAAAGCTGTCCTCCAGATACACCAGTAACTGTTGTGGTATCTCCTTTTTGAGAATCTGTTATGGCAACTTGATAAGGCTTTGCACCCTTTTTAAATCTCCAAAGTGTAATATTTTTATCAGTTAATTTTCCAGTTGCTGTAGTCTGCTCGGTTTTAATTTCAATATAATATCCAGTTGCACCATTATCTGACAAACAAAGTGCTAGGCCTCCAATTACTTGATCAGCTCCAGTCAATCTTCCTGCAGAATCTTTGATCAAAGGAAAATAAAAGCTTGTTCCTACGCAAAAATTTTTAGTAGATGAGTCTATAAACTTTGCATCCGTAGTAGCAACCGTATAGTTTTTATTTAAAGATACAGTGCCTGGCTGCGATACAGTTAGCATTGATCTTGGAACATTTTTACCAAAGCTATCTGAAGCCTCTATAGATATTTTAGAATTATCAATAGCTGGTGTGCCAGAAGTTTGTGTTGCTTCCGTAAGCATCCGAACTTGAAAGTCTGCTTTGTAGCTAGATACATCTATGCTATGTGATGAAACTGGTGTTCCAAATGCACCTCTAGTTTTAATTCTATACTCTCCAGTTGGCTTAAAGCTATTTACTTGACCCAAAGCTTGATATTTTTGCAGATCTACGTCTGACTCTATCCATTGACTTTGTGGTGCGCCAGCAAGGTCTGTGTACGAATATCTTATTGCATCATACTCTATTACCTCATCATTTAATACAAGATATCCAGTTTTATTTAAAGCTCTTAAATCTAATCCGTCCATTGTTGTTATTAAATTGATCCATAAAGAAGATCCAGCAAGGGAAGATGCTGGGAGATTGCTAACAAGTGCACCAGCACCAAGTGAGTACACTGGTGATTGCCATAACAAATCTGCACCCGCATTGTAAGATGAACTCATCTGTGGTCTGTACAAAATTTTTACACCTTGAACCGATGGCAGGTCTTCTTTAGACATAGATATAATATTTGATTCTTCTAAAATTGTATCGCCTGATTTTAATGGATTATATCTAAATGTAAATGACTTTGTTTTATTTTTATTATATATCCATTCTCTAGTATAAAATTGTAAAATGTTATCCTCATCAAATGTTGCAACCATTTGTGTGTCTTTACATAGATCTTGAATACATTCCCAAACAGTTTTTGTATCGTCCGTGTACCAGTAGTATGGGGTTATAGCAGATTTGTCTTTGCCATCAGGAGACATATTAAAATTATAATTTGTAAATCCTATTCCGTCTAATAGTCTTTTAATAATAGCTGGCGATGGCGCATTTTTAATTAAAATATCTGGTGCTATTATTTTTTGCAAAAGAAGTGCTTGGTCTAATGCTTGCAAATCAACTTGACCAAATTCATCTACATTCCAAGAGTCAGCATAAAAATATCCTTGTTTTATTTTTTCTATAGTATTGTCTGATTTTTTAATATTATAAAATGGTTTAAACAATACATTGTTGTAAAAATATGATTTTGTTTTATCAAATGAAAATGTTTTATCGAATGATATTCCAGATCTATCTTCAAAAAATAAATTTGCATTTAAAGAATTTGCTGTTACATTTCCTACTGGAGTTAGGCCGTTGGATGAATCAGATGCTCTTTTTTGAGTACTGAAAGACATTAAGTTATCTGTTAAATCTTTTACATATCTAGCGGATATTTCAATTACCCCAAGATAAGTATCTGCAACGTTAATTGAATTAATTTCAACTATTATTGAATCTATGTCTACGGGCGCTGCTGGTGAGGTGCCCCATTCCGTAGTAGACCATGCTGTTCCATTCCAATATAAATTAACAACACCATTTGAATCAACATTTCCATTAGTTAAAATTGTTGTAGTTGTTGCACCTTTTGTAATTTTTACTGTCCATGTTACTGGTTTTACATAAATCATATCTGACCATACTTTTGATGTACCATTGTCTGAGACTAGGCTTCGTATCCCATATGAAGTTTCAAATTTAATGGCTATTTTATTTGCTACCGCATTTTTTCCAGAAGGATACGCAACAGTTAGTTTGCAGTTTGATAAAGAGGTTCCGCTTGATTTTGGCGTTACCCAATATTGATATTTATTTTTTGATCCAGCATAGTACATTCTATATGGCTCTTTAATTAAAGTATTGTACGGCAAAAGGACGTTATATGTAATTCCAGTATCACTTGTTTTATTAGATATAAAATATTTTATTCCAGCAGATGATGGTCTTTTGGGACTTATTATACTAGCTAGCGGAAATAACTTTAAAAATGGTTTATACTCTACACCAGCAGCATCTTTTAATGTTACTGTTTCCCCACCTAAATTGGTAGCAGTGACTCCAGTTATTAAATCATTCATATTATATTCTGCCCAAAGACCTGGGGACATTGATATGGTTGAAGACTTTTTAATTTGATCTAATACGTCTGTTGATGCACTTAACATTATACTTGTTCCAGTGTTAGACTTACATCCCAAAATTCTTGTGGATCTACTCCGCTTATCATTTTGACATTTCTCTTATTAACAGTAAAGCTGCAATTTGTTATCATTACAGAAATTATTTCATCTCTTTCAGAAACTCCGTTATAAGATATTTTTAATTTAAACGCACCCGCACCTTTGCCTTTATAAAATGTTCTAATTTGTTCTGCTCCATATCCACCATCTACTGTCATTGTATCTGTAGACGGAAGCATGTTCCATGAAACTTGGATTGATGACTTATCTGCAATAAATATTTTACGCATTGTGCCATTAGCCATGCGCTCTGATCTTTCAATTCTATTTGTATCTATTGATACTGGCTGTCTATTATGCTCAGACAACTTGGTCCAGGTGGGAGTAACTGCATTTGTGCCTGTGTCTATAAATAGTAGTGAGCCTACTGGTAAAGTTAGTGCCATTATGTTCTCTTTACTCCTACCATTTTTTCATTTTGCTTTAATGTAGCCTGCAAAAATTCAACTGCAGCAACCTTTGCTTTAGTTATTAATTGAGCTTCATTCATTCCTGGGGAAGCATGGATATGTTGTGTATAATTAATTATACCTTGTCCTGCATTTGCATCACGCATTGGCTCAAACATTTTTGCTGCTTGATTAACATCATATCTTGGTGAAGCATATGGAATTTTAGCCATGTTTGGAATAACCATTCCTCCAAATGCCATTTCTGGACCACGATCTCCAACAATTGTAGGAACCTTTGGATCAAGTTTCATTGTTCCATAACCAGCTTTTTGAGCTTGAACTATTAAATTACGACTTGAACTATCAGCGCCAGTAATTTTATATAATTTATTTCCAACTTTAAATGTCGATCCAATTTGTGTTGATATTCCTTGATTGTATAAATCCATTGCACTTACAGTTGAAGTTGTAACAGCGCTGTTGCCACGTCCTACCGTATTAGTTCCAACTTTTCCATTAAATGTTTGTGCTCCAGTTAAAGCAGAAACATCTGCTTTTTTACCATTAATATAAATGTCGCCTTTAACCTCAATACCTTTTGCAGCAAGTCCTTTAGCAACAGCATCATTTGTTGTTCCTACTATATCTAATGCTTGTGCTGTAACACTCTTTTTATCTGGAACATAGGTGCCTCCTTCGTAATGTCCACCTGAACTTGAAGGAACATTAATTCCAGCATTTTTTGCAGTATTTACAACTGCTGCTGCGTCTTGTTTTCCAGCTTTTGTATTTGCATATTCTTCTAAAGTTTTTCCAGCAGCAGCTGCATTTAATCTAAATGTTGTCATTGCTGTATTTACATCATCAATTTTTTGTTTTTGAGTTGCAATTTTATCGTTAAGCTTGCCAAGAGATTCTCCAGCAAGTGCTGCTTGATCAGACATCTTCTGCTGACCGTCATTAATTGCATTAATTTTATCTTGAAGTGGTTTATTTGCAGCTTCTGTTGCTTTATCAATTGCTTTTATTTGTGCATCATATTGCTGTGCTTTTATTAAACCTTCTAAATCTAATCTAGCTTGCTGTGCACCAGCAGTATTTCCAGTAGCTTCTGCATTTTGAAGTTCAATTTTTTTAGATTCAATTGCTCTGCCAGCATCTTCGCTATTTTTCTTTTCTTCAAGTGCTTTTTTACGAGCATCTGCTAATTTGTTATTTGCATCTATTTGTTTTTGCAAATTCTTTAATTGTTCACGAGTACTTATTTGTTGTGCAACAGTTTGACCTTTTACTGCTTTCATTAAAGCTTTTTGCTGAGCTGTTAATTTATCTAGCATTGCGTATTGATTTTTTAAGAGGCCAGTTTTATTTGCATCAATTGTTGCTGCAGATATGGCATCTGCAACTTTAGATAATGTTGCAACCGCTTCGGCTCCTAGTTTTGATAAATCTCCAGTAAATCCTTTAGCGGCAAGATTCATTTTACCCCACAAGCTGACTACAGTATCCATAGGGTTAATTATTTTTTTAAGCTCTGGGTTTTGTTTAACCATTTCATCAATAGTTGCTTTTGTTAATACAGTTTTTGAAGCCTCAAGATTATTTAATCTTTGAAGCATTTTTTCCTGAGCCTGATATTCTGTTAACACTTTTGTGTTGCCAGATTTATCAGCAGCAGCGGCTTTTTTGCTTTTTTCAATCATATCTTGAATACCAGTATCTATAGCCATTAGTCCAGTATTTACTGCTCCTGCGCCTTCACGTCCGCCTTCTTTTGCTGCTGATTTATACCTACCAACTGCTTGAGCAGCAGCATCTTGTTTTGTTTGAATTTTATTAAATGCTGAATTTCCTAAAGTAAATGAAGCAGCATCTTTTGCTTTATTAGACATTTTAAACATTGCCCAAATTTTCTTTGTCGCATCTTCTGCAGATAGGCCTGCTGCCATTAATTGAATTTTTAAGTCTTCGGCAAGCTTCTTTGTATTCTTATCACCTTTTGTTTGATTGATAAGTTTAATTTGATCTCCGTAAGTATCTTTTACTTCTTTTCTAAGTTTTTTATATTGCTCAATTGTCATTGATATTGGAGTTCCAGCATCTTGCATGCTCTCATAAAGAAGCTGATTTCGTTCTCTTAAAGCTTTTATATTAGAAACGGTATCTGCTAGCTTTTGATTGTAGTTAGTAAATTTAAGTCCAGCTTTTGCAGCTGCTTCAGCTGTTAACCCATATTGAAGCATTCCAATTCTAAGATGTTCATTATGATCTTTCCATCTTTTTATTCCTAACATTACTGCGGTTGATACAACAGCTAAACCTATATTTGCTCTAGTGCCCATCAATGCAACTCTACCAAGCATGGTTGCAAATTTGCCTCCACCTGCAGCTCCGCCTTCTAGGGCCTTAGTAAGTTTTACTGCTGGGCCTACCTGTTTTCCTAAATCCATTTTTGCAACTATTGAAGATCTGCTTGCAAGAAAACCTGGTTCTGGTTGTTTTGGTACATTCCAGTCTGGAGATCTGTCCTCTGGTGGAATCCATGCAGATCTATTTGGCGCCATTTTTGGTTGCCCTGCACCTGCGCCCATCGCCATAAAAGGAAGTATTCCTCCTAATGTTGAAAGTGCAGTTCCACCCATGCCACCCATTTTTGCACCAAGCATTTGTGCAACCATTGCTGCAACCATTGGACCAATCATTCCACCTATTCCATAATGATTCGGAATTATGCCTCCAGAATTTCTTGGAACAAATAATTCTGGTCCCTTTTCTCCAACCATGTATGGGGTATTAGCAGATACTGGTCCGCCTGCAGCTCTTCCTTCAAGATTAAACACAAGCTTCTTTAAAGATTCTGTTAGTGGAGTATCTTTTTTAGATTCCCAATTTAAATATTTTGTTTTTAATATTTCTTTATCTATTGGAGATAGTTGTTTTAATACTGCTCTATCACCTATCATATCTGATGCTGCTGATCTTATAACTGAGTCCATAACGTCTGGCTCTAATGCATTCTTCAATGAACCTTTTGCATCTTTAACATAACCATAAGGTTTTTCTTTTGCTAATGCTGCTGCAAACTTATCATAAAATAATTTTTGAGTATGTTTTCTTAAGCCAGTATTTGCAAATAAAGTATTTGCCATTTCAATAGATAAAGAATTTACGCCCCATGGCGCTGACTCATACATGCTTGGCTTTGGTGCACCTGTTGGTCCAAATCCTGCACCGATTCTATGCATTGCTTTGCCTTTTAATACATTGCCAATCATTCCGCCGATAGCAAATCCATTTGCTGACGATTTAAATCCAGCATCCGATAGGCTAACAATATGTCCAGACTGTCTTCTTTTTAATTCTTCTGCAGCTGCAATTTTAGCAAGTGCAGCAGGTGTCAATACAGTTTCTTTTGATTTTGTTACAGCTGAGTGTACTCCATGCAATTCCTGCCAATTAACTTTACGAGCATCTTCAAGTCTTTTTATCATCTTTGCGTAAATAACTTTTTCTTCTTGATTAAGATCAAATCCACCAATTGTTTTCTTTAATCTTGGTAAAGTTATTTCAATTTCTTTAAGCATTCTGGTGTGATATTGATCTGCCGTCATCCCAGCAGGAATATTTGTTGTGGCTTCGGCAAAGAATTTTTTTGCTCCGCTACCTTTAATACCAAGAAGATTTATCATGGCCTGATCTTTGACGGAGGGCATAGTTGCAGAATAATCTCTTAATCCAGAGGCTGTTGCAAAAACTCCAGCTGTTCCAACATCTGCTAAAACGTTTCCAGATAAATTACCTCTGCCTAAATCTTTATCCCCACGCAGTGATGAAGCAAGTAGCTGTCTAAAATATTGATCTGTTGTAAACTTGCCATCTTGAACAGTTAGAGCCTTATCAAATGGAGATTCAAGAACTAATAGTTTTCTTAATCCCTTTGGATCGGTTGGATCACGCATTACATTAAGGCTTTGTTTTGGAGCCTTTAGGCCATGTGCTTCACGAGCAATTTGTGTTGCTCTCATTTCTGCAAGCGCTGCTTTTTCATCTAGCATCGGCTTAACAAAAACTTTTTCTCCATTTTTTGTATAAACTCCGCCAATTCCAGGAACTGGAAAACTTCTTCCAGATGTAGGCTCTAATAAATCGCCATACTCTGTTACTGGGTGCTTTGCAAATCTAGAATCTTTAACTGCAATGTCTGCTTTTTCCATTGCTGTCTTCATTGCTCTTTGCTGTTCTACCTGATTAATTGTTTTAGGCATTCCAAGGAACATTGCTTTTCCTCCGCCAAATAATCTTTGTGCAAACTGTCCTGGGATCTGCCCTCCCTGATTGTATGCTCCATGTGCAAACATTGTATTGTTTGGTCTAAATGCTGATCTACGATCTACCATGCCGAGGATGGCTCTCTTTAAGAATGCAAGGGCTTCTGCTTTATTTCTACCAATTCCTTTTTTAGCATTCCATGCTTTCTTTAGATCTACACCTTTATTTGTCATGGTAATCATATCTGGAACAACGCCACGTGTGCCTCTATTTAATTCGTTAGTGAGCTGATTAATTTCTTTTTCACCAAGCATGGCCATTCCAAGATTTCCAGCAAGACTGAATACTTTGCCCCTTGTATCTCGCCACAATGATCTTCTTGCTGTATGCTCTGACACAGTTCCATCTATGCCATTTTTAAATAATCTGTCAGATGTGCTATCAAATAATTCAACTCCGCCAAATTCGCTAGCTCTTGCTCTAAATTCACCAATCAAATTACTTGTTGGTCTGAATCTAACTCCGCTTTGTCCACGATACTTTTGGAAAGCCTTGTACTGGGTAGCTCCAGCTCTTGGACCCTCCTTAGCATCAATTTCCATTCTAATCATTCTTCTTACTTGTGCATCTCTAGACTTTGCAATACGCATTCTTTCTTGCATCCACTTTTTCATATCTAGGTGGCCATCTTTTTTAATTGATTTTTCCCAAGCAGTATCGTAATCTTGTTTAGCCATGTCTATTGCTGTTTTTTCATCAAAGCCAGCGTAGCTGTTATACACTCCAGCATCGTGCATGATGTGTCTTAGTCTAACTTCTTGCTCCCAATTTGGAGAGTCAAACATTCTTTGATCTACCTTTAGAGCTTTAGCAAGAAGCTTCTTTGCTGCATCATCTAATTCTGCTTTTGTGGCTCCGCCTTTTTGCCTTCCAATACCTCTAGTATTTCCTGGCCCTCCATTTAATTGCATCATTAAGTTTGGATTACGCTGAGCAATGTTTGCTGGGATAACAGCCTCTCCAGGAGTTAGCACAACTGGAACTGATCCTCCAGTATTTCTAAATGTTCGAGTGCCCCCCAACAGCTTGCTAATTGTTGGCATATTTCTTTCTGTGGATTTTTTGTTAATTACAAATGCGCCTGGCTCTGCAGTTGTATGATATGTATCTGTATTCCCTGTTCCAGGAACAATGCCACCTTTTGCAAACTTAGGTTTTGTTGTTTGAATGTTATATCCAGCCCCAGATGTTCTAACTCCACCAAGAGCTCTAGCAATTTTATCTACAATATCTTTAGTTGTACCTTTATGAAACATTTCTTTCATGTTTGATTTTCCAGTTAAAGGATCTACAACTGGTTGTGATGTCAATGGGACTGTAGTTAGATTTGCAACTCTTCCCATACCAGATGCAGTTGCTGCTGCTGTCTCGGCAAGCATTGCCTCTACTGTTGCATTCATTTGAATAACTTTTGCCCTAGCCTGATCTACTGTTATCTTGCTTGCTTGAAGCTCTGCAACAATTGCTTGTGTTTCGGCTGCAGCTAGCTGAGTAATCTCAGAAAATTGTGGAAGAAGTGCTTGATACGATTCTGCCAAACTTGATGTAATTGTTCCAGTTGCCATCACTTCAGTCTTTAATGCTTTAATTTCTGTTTCTGACTGCATAGCAATTGCTGCTGTCATCGCATGCCATTTTGCTGCCTCTTGTGCAACTATGCCAGTTGAAGTTCCATTAACAGATGTAACTCCTGGAATCTTTGGCATATCTTGATTCATATATGCTTGCGGATTCTTTCCAATTCTTACATTTACTGGGCCTGCTCCAGGAACCGTTCCAAATATTGTTCCCATCTGTGGGCTTTGTGAAGGTATAAGGTGAGACATATCTCTTGAATATGGTGCGCCAATTAATGGATTATTTTTATCTACAACTCTTTGTCCTGCTCCGCCTGCAGAAATTACTCCGCCTGCAACTGTAGATATCGCTGGCTGCACTGCAACTTTTG
>Ga0214921_10004274_pt1 | contig 21130 bp, 13 predicted proteins | sample LL1505_MetaG_FD_177992 | JGI IMG/M metagenome (GOLD analysis project Ga0214921, IMG submission 177992) | Freshwater microbial communities from Lake Lanier, Atlanta, Georgia, United States - LL-1505 | ecosystem: Environmental > Aquatic > Freshwater > Lake | place: USA: Georgia | collected...
AAAAATTTAGAAAAAAAATCTTCCGAAATCGCCACTTTATGGCAGGCGGAAAAAATGAAGCGCACTAAAATTAACGAACTTAAAAGCAAAATTGAACATAGTAAATTTGAACTCGAAAAAGCGCAGCGCGAAGGCAATTTAACTAAAGCGGGCGAGCTAACTTATGGCACAATTCCTGAATTACAAAAAGAGCAATTAGCGCTAGAAACATCTGTGTCGCAAAGCATGATTCGTGAATCAGTTTCAGAAGATGATATTGCGGCAATTATTGCGAAAGTAACCGGAATTCCTTTGGATAAATTGCTTTCCGGCGAAAAAGAAAAATTGCTAAAAATGGAAGATTTATTGCGCCAAAGAGTAATTGGTCAAGATGATGCGCTTCACGCAATTTCAAACGCCGTGCGTCGTTCGCGCGCTGGTTTGCAAGAAAGAAATCGCCCGATTGGCTCGTTTTTATTTTTAGGGCCAACGGGAGTTGGAAAAACTGAACTTTCTAAAGCATTGGCTGAATTTATTTTCGATGATGATTCTGCAATGTTGCGCGTTGATATGAGTGAATTTATGGAAAAGCACGCGGTTGCAAGGTTGATTGGCGCGCCTCCCGGTTATGTTGGTTTTGAGCAAGGTGGTGTTTTAACTGAAAGCGTGCGTCGCCGTCCTTATCAGGTGATTTTATTTGATGAGGTGGAAAAAGCGCATCACGATGTTTTTAATATTTTATTGCAAGTTCTAGATGATGGCAGGCTTACAGACGGGCAGGGTCACATTGTTAATTTTTCTAACACAATAATTATTTTAACTTCAAATTTAGGCTCGCATTTTTTGACTGATCTCGATGAAGATCAAGATGTTAAAACCGTTGAAAATCAAGTGATAGAAGTGGTTCGCGGGCATTTTAGACCTGAATTTTTGAATCGTTTGGATGAGATAATTTTATTTAACAAACTTAGTCGCAAAAATATGCAAGCCATTGTCGAAGTACAATTTGCAAGGCTCGCCAAAAGATTGGTTGGTAGAAATATTGTAATTAAACTTGATAAAACAGCTGAAAATTATTTGGCAGCTAAAGGCTACAGTTCAACTTATGGCGCTCGACCTTTGAAACGAGTGATTCAAAAAGATATTGAAAATATTTTGGCAGAAAAAATTTTAAGAGGTGAAATTCAAGATGGTCAATCAATTGTGATTAAAGCGAATGGTGAGAATTTAGAGTTTAGTGTAACTTTTTTTTACTAAAAGAGGCATATCTTGATATATATCACATGCAACGAATGTCCCTGAGCTTGTCTAAGAAATATTACAACAAGAGTTTTGTGATGTTTTGGTTTCTATAAAAGGATGAGTTGTTTCTCTAAGATAAGTCGAATTTTTAGGCGGGCTTTTGAAAAATTTTTCATATTTAGTTAAAATTTTAGGTAAATTACTTTTTAACATCCGCAAATTCAGACTTTCGCCACCGTTTGAATTTAGGCATTTTAAAAAATTTTCAGCAATTTTTTGGTGATTTTGGGTTTGATTTTGATGTTGTTGCAAATTTTCGTCTTGAGAAATCCAATGCGAAATAATTTTGGTTAAATCTTCGACCTTATATTCTTTTAAACCTTTTACGCGAGGTTGAGTTGTTCTGTGGCGCAAAGCCGGAGAAATAATTGAGCGACCTTCTAAACCAGCCGAATTTACGCTAGAAATTAGCATGAAACCCGGTTTTACGTTTTCGGTAGATTTTCCTTCGGGATGATCGCCAGTTAGGGCGGCGTTGAGAATTTTTTCTAATCCGTCGTCAATACAAGAATTAATCTCGTCAATCCAAACAATATTTCCCTCTTCAAAAGCCTTGATGATAATTTGCTTTTTTTTATCTAAGGGCAAATTGGCGTCGATTTTGTAGAACATTAAATTTGACTCGCTTGCCGAAGCAGAATTTTCTGGGGTTGCTGGCTTAATTCCTTTGCTGGCAAGAACCGCTTCAATCAAAACGCTTTTTCCAACTCCAGAATCTCCTTCAAGTAAAACGCCATTTAAACCAACCGCTTTATTTGGAAAAACTCCTTCGCGTTGCTTTTGTCACACGCTTATGGCGTTGGCTAAAGCTTCTTCAACTTCTTTGGTGGCATTGGTAGAAATAAAACTGGAAATAGAATTTGGCGTTTTGTCCTGATCGTTTATGTTAAAAATATCCTGTTCAATAAGTTGTAGCATTTTTTCTTGCAACTCGCGCACCGTTTCTTGGTTGGAGTCTTCTTCAGATTTTTTATTAGCGTTAGATTCTTGATATTCTTCAATTAGAGGCTTTGCAAAATCTTTAAAAATTTCTTCAGGAAGATCTTCGCTTCTTATTTCTTCGCTCAATTGGTCGTAAATCGCGCTTTTCAAGATTTTTTCATAAATGTAGCTGGCAGAAAAATCGCGCAAGCAAATTGCTGGAATTTTTCCATCGTCAAAAAGCTTCTGTTCAAATCTTCCGCCACCATATTTGGCGGGGTTTTGGGCAAAAACTACTTTGTGATTGGCCTCTAAATCGTAAAATTTTCCTTGGTAAAAAATCTTTTTGGTTTCGTCTGCTTGAAATTCGTCTTTTAGCGGCGCAAACATCGTAAAATGAAGATCTTCAATATTTGATTCGTCGATAAAAAGAATTTTGGTTTTGTTTGAATTGTCGTTTGCCCAATTTTCAAAGGCGTTTAATTCACGATAAATTGCGGTTGTTGATTGATTGTTGGTTTCAAATTCTTTGAGTAATCGACTTTTGCCAACGCCGCTATGTCCAATTAGTCGAAGCATTGAGTTTCGGTTCAAATTACGTTCCAAATCATCTTTTCTTGCTTGGATAAAAGCTTCGGCTTCTTGCTGGCTTTGGCTTAAATTGATTGTTTGGTTTGGAGGTGTTTCAACAAAAACTCGATCGGTAAATTTCGGCGACTGACTTTCTTCAAAAACCTTAATTTTATAATCATTTTGCCCTAGCCAATTTAGCGGTTCGTAAGTTTGGCCATTTTGGCAATTTTTGTCTTCAATAATTAAAATTAAATTTTTACCAACGCCCGCAAATTCTGGTTCTTTGCTGGTTATTATTGGTTCGAGCATTTGCAATAAATCTGGCGAAAACTCGCCTTTTAAAACTATTTTTTTGCCAGCTTTTAATTGGGTTAAAAATTGGCTTTCGGTTTTAGTAAAATTTGAAAATCCAGTTTGGCTAATTTGAAAGTCGGTTTTTTCAACCAAGTCTTGATAAGAAAAATCTTCAACGTCAATTGTGGCAAATATTTCGATTTCTGGCTCTTTTGTTTCTTCGGCGCCCCAAGAAGAAGATCTTTTTCTTGTTAAGTTTTTTAAAGTTTCTTGTGGGTCGTTGCTAACAATAATTTGGGCGGTTTGTTTTTGTAGTGATGTTTGTTGGTTTTGAATTTCTTCAAACACAACTCCGTTTGGAATTTTAACCGAAGGCGCCAAATAAATTTCTAGCGCAATTCCTTTTGTTTTTGCTTGCTCAAAAAGGCAATAAAACTGGCTTTCTGACAATTCAGAAGAAATGAAAAGTTTTAAGTTTTTTTCATTACTTTCGTCGCAATTTTCAATCAAACCTGGTTTTTCAAAATATTTTCCGCTTTTAATTTCTTTGTCGCACAACAAAATATCAAAAAGCTGCGGATTAATAATTGCGCATTCTCGCGGCGCTTGGTCAAAACTTGAATTTTGGCAAACTTTTATTTGCGAAGAATCGTTAAATTTGTTAAATTCGAACTGCTGATTGGCGAATTTAAAATTTAAATTTGGATTAAAATCAATTTCAAAGCCGTGATAAACAAATTTTCCTCTGGCGCGAGCTTGTTCAAATTCATATTCTAGCTCTTTGGCGGCTTCTTGGGACAAGTTTTTAAATTCAAAATTATCGTTATTTTTAAGAGCTTCAACAAAATGGCTTTTTTGCCAAACCATTTTGTCGCCAACAAGAATAATTCTGCCAAAAACTTCGCTTTTCCAGTCAGAAAATCCCATTAAATCAATTTCGAATATTTTGGAGGAGCTGGATTTTTGCGCGCTAATTTCGGGTGAATTAATTTTTGATTCGATTTTTAAATTGTGTCGCGACAAAAAAGAAGGATCTTGCAAATCTGCGCCAGAAAGTCCGATAACTCGAATTGAATCGTTGATTTCTACGCCATTTATTTTTCTTTGCGAATCGAGAATGGTGTTTAAGGCAACTTTTTCTTTAGAAGAAAAGGCATCCCAATTAATCAAAATTATTGGATTTTGACTCGAATTTTGCTCTTTAGATTTTGTTAAAAAATCAGACAACAAACCTTGATTAGTTAGGGTTGTGGTTGTTGACCAAAAGCCAGAATTATCGTTGGCAATTTTTAGGTTTGTGCGATGTAAATCAATTTTTGCGGGCGAATCGATATAAAAAATTGGGCAATTTTGCTGTTTGGCTTGTTCAAGCAAAAAATTGGCGTGTTGTTCAATTGTTTTGGTTTTAACCAGCGAGTTTTTGTTTTGTGAATCGAAAATTTTGCTTGTTAATTCTGTTTCATCATCAGCTTTTTCAAAATTAGAAAAAGCCAAAAGTTCTTTTGCCATAATTGACAAAGCGACTTTTTCTGAATTTTTTTGGTCTAGTTTTTTTGCTCTAATTAACTGTAAATCTCTTTGGCTTGGTTTTGGAAAGGTTGCGAGGTTTGTTTGTGCAGAAGGATTTTGTAAAATTTCTGCTGAAATATCAGATTCTCTTTTTGGCTCTTCTAAAGAATCCGCCAAAGAAGGCTCTGTTTTTTTGGCTGCTTCTGGCGCAAATATTTCTTCTAAATTAATTTTATTTGCGGCGCCGCCGCCCAAATCAACGCTAATCCATTTATTGTTATGTTTTATCTCTAAAATTACGTGATTATTGTTGATGTCTACAACGCGAAAATCTGCTTTGTTAATTTGAGAATTTTGCCTTAAAACATAACTAACCGCCGCAACTCGTTGCCTACAAACGCCAAGTTTTTCATCAAACATTCGCTGCATTGATTCTTGATGATTTTGAGCGTTATATTTTACGTCTTCTTTGTCTTCGCTGGCTAATTTTGTGAAGCCTTTTGAAAAATTTCGATATTCATCAATAATTTTTTTGATTGGGTTGTCTTCTGAAATTTTATCGTAGTTTTGAGCGTGAGAATCTGGATTTGGCGCTTGAACCACAAATTCTAAAATTCGATCTGATGAGGAAGTTGCGTAAAAAAAATCATCCTCACCGCGTTTAATTTCTAGCCCATCTTTATTGCCAATAATTCCAACAAGTTTTTCGTTCGCATCAGCCGAAAGTAAGCGAAATTGCTGGTTGGCGGTTATTTGTTGAGAAAATTTATAATAAATATTTTGAGCAGAATTTTGCTCTTTAAAGCCATTAATTTTTGTTTCATCCAAACTTTCGAAGTCTTCGATTTTTTCAAAATTTTGCGGAAAATATTGTTTTTGCTCAAGATTTTTCAAAATATTTTGCTCGATAACGTAAGTGCGAATTTGTGGCTCGAAAAGTTCTGCGTTCAAAACTTCTCCCGCCGAAGCCATTTGATAAGTTGGGGTTGAATTTTCAACTCTCAAATTCCTCTCCAAGTCGTCTTGCGCAATGCGAATTTTACTTATCTGTTTTTCTACTATTCTAAAATCAAATAAAGGTCTTGAATTTTCATCCTCGTAAATTTCTTTGACCCAATCTATAATTTCTTGAGATTCTTCTTTAGTTCTTTCGCCAAAATTAAAATTCCTAATTGATTCTCTAAGTTTTTTTATGCCTTCAATTTCTTTTTTTGTATATTTCTGATCATCTCTATAATCAAAGTTAAGGATTTCGTTTAAAAAATTGTCTACTGAATCTTGATCAAGATTACTAAAATCAACCGCCGCAATTTGAAGGTGATCTTTTAGGGCTATCGATTTTATTAAAGACCTTATTTTTTCCGACCGTTTCAAAGGGTCCGTTTCTTCTTTTAAGTTTTTGGAGATTTTACCTGGTAAAGAAAGAATTGTTGCCTTTGGTTCTTTAATTGAAGCTGCATTTTCTTGAGTATTTAAATCAGGAATTGTGCTAGGCTCAAAATGCAACTCATTGCGATAAAAATCAGGGTCAGCCGAATCGATAAAAGTATAGATTTTTGAAAGATCAGAAAAATGAAAGGTTTTGTCTCTTGCCAAACCCAATTTGGCTAATTCTTCGTAATCTTTGTTTTGGTCAAATTCGGATAGATTTTTTAACAGCGAAAAACTGCCCGAATTATCTTCGAGTTTGTGAAATTTTGTGCCATTTTTTTGATTTTGATTGCTGCATAAAAAAATTTCAAATTCTGCAAGTTGCAATCTTTTTAAAGTGCCAACCACGAGTAAAAAAGCCATAGGAGAATCTTCATAACGATAGCCTAAATTTTTTCCCAGCGTAGATTTATCAATAATCAGCGTTTTTTTCTTAAGTTCGGCCGATGGCGAAGTTGAAGTTTGAAATGGCTGACCATCAAGCGCACCAGCTGGTTTAAAAGCGGCGGCTGGACTAATGCTTTTTTGTTTTAACCCTTCAAAATAAAAAAGGTTTTTATCCAAATTCAAATTATCCAAAATTACCCTATTATCTCTTAGGACTTTTGCTGGCGCTATTGGTTTCATTTTTAATTGACCTCATTTTAAAAATTTTTGAACCAAAATTAGGATAAGAATTAAAGCTTCAATTTTTTTGTCGAACTTCTGCGCCAATTCCATGTTCAAAAGCCATATTGGGAAAAAACCCAAGATTGCGATCGCGGCATTCATTAAAATTGGGCGCAAAAATTAAGAGCGGGATATATTTCGAATAATTTTACTAAAAAATAAGCAAAAATAGGACGAAATATGAAGTTAAAAAAGATATTATGCCAAACAAACTATCAAGAGATAGTTTGTTTGGTATTTACAGGATCTAGGTTTTATATGTTTTAAAATGTTGCCAAGTGACTTTTCAAAGTGGCAAAATGTTTATTCGCATTTTGTAATTTGGTATTAATAATCAACTCCAACAAAATAAAGTCCAAATGCTGGTGCGTTTGGTCCGGATTTTGTGCGATCACGGGCTTCTAAAATTGCTTTCATTGCGATTGGTAAAATCTTTTTTGATCCAACCCAAACAAGAGTTCCGACGATATTTCTTACCATGTGATGCAAAAATGATTTGGCGCTGAAATCGATTAAAATTTCATCGCCATTTTGCGTGATTTCAATTTTATTGATACTGCGAATTGCTGAATTTGCCTGACATTTAGCATCGCGAAAGGAAGAAAAATCATGTTCTCCAATCAAAAATTTTGTCCCTTCTTTCATTAATTCAATATCGAGATCTTCGCTAAAAAAATGCCAAGCGCGGTTTTTTTGAAAAGTAAGTGGAGCGCGGCGATTAATGATTATATAGCGATAATGGCGGGATTTTGCACTGAATCTGGCGTGAAAATTTTCATCAACTTTTTGGCAATTAAGAATTGAAATTTCTTCTTCGCGCAAAAAATTATTCACGCCCATCATGAATTTGTAATCATCGAAATTTTTTTCCAAATCAAAATGAATAACTTGGCTCGAAGCGTGAACACCTGCATCGGTGCGGCCAGAGGCGATTATTTTTATACGTTCGTTGGTTAATTTAAAAATAGCATCTTCCAACACGCCTTCGATGGTTTTATTGGCGCAATCAATTTGTTTCTGAAATCCGAAATAATTTTTACCATCATATTCAACGTTTAGTTTGTAGCGCATATTATTTACTCAATTCTTGCGAGATTGCGATATTCGCTCCGCAAATTTTTGCCCGTTGCCAAATAACCATTTTCTTCATTGCAAAAATATGCAAAAAGCCTTTCCAAACCTGCTTTCGCCGCGCAAGCTAAAATTTGTATTTCTTCATTATTTTTACAAATATTTCTAATTTCGCTAAGTGAAGAAGCGGATAATTTCCAATAACTTAGTGAGGCAATTTTTTCTAAATCCAGTTTTTTTATTTCACCTTCAATCGCGCCTTCAAGCATCATCAATGCTGCAATTGTAAGTTGTGGATTTGTGCCAGAAAGTACTTCTTTATTATCCGGAACTTGTCCAGTTTTATAATCAAAAATTGTAGCAAAACCTGCTTCATCAATAATTACGCGATCAATTTTTCCGCGAATTGTAATTTGCGAAACCTTTAATTCCGCTGCAATTTCGACATGATTTTCTGAATTTAAAAACCTTTCATTTTCAATCGTAAAGTCAGCAAAGATTTTTTCAAATTTTGACCACCAAATTAATTTAGATTCATTGGACAAAAAATATTCTTCAAAAATTTTCTGTGCTTTTTTAATAAAATTAGGCTGCTGCGGATTTTTTACAAACTCTTCCAAAGCTTTGTGAATAAAGCTTCCAAACTCTGCATAAGAAGGTTCAAAATCAATTTTTTCTAATTCTTCCAGTTGCAGAATTTTTTTAGCGTAAATGTCGTAAGGATCAGAAATTAATTTTGAAATATCAGTTACCGAAATTTTTTTCGGACGAAATTCAATTTTAGGTTTAGGGTTTGGATTCTTAATTTCCTTGATTGTAGGGCTGTTTAAGTTTTTTAACCGCGTAAAATATTTTTCTCCTAAATCAAGTTTTGCTCCAATTTTCTGGCAAATAGTTTTGAATTTTAAGAGAAAAGGCGATTCAATTAAAACCGCGCCATTCCTGCTTTTGCAGCGCGTTAGAATTATTGATTGATTCGATAAATAATTACAAAAATCATAAGCATTTTGCCCGATTTTTTTTAAAGTTTTATCAATTCCTAAATCTTTTTTTATCTTTTTTCCTAGCCAATTTTCTGCTGCGATTTCAGGAAAATCTCCTTCATTTAAAGAAGCTATAATTACCAAATCAAAATTTAATAAACGCGCTTCAATAGTTGATAAAATCTGGATTGGAGCTTTAGAATCTGATTTTTCAAAATAGCTAATTTGAGAAAATAAAGTTTTAAAAGTGGTAAGAATATTTTTTGGCTTGAGCGCGATTTCGTTTTGTGATTTTAATTTTTCAAAGAATTGAAAAATTTCAACTTGAGCAGTTTCGCCTTCAAGCAATTGGTTCCAAGTTTTTTGACTAAGATTTTCAGCAGTTTCAATCAGGTTTTGTGATGTTAAAGCGAGTTGAGAATTTTGTTTTAAGGGAGAAATATTTTTACAAAATTCGATGAAAAAATTATTTAAAATTTCTTCATTTTTTAATTTTTCTAAAATGCCAGAAATTCCTGAATCTGCGCGATCTTGGCGCAAAATTTTGATTTCAAAATCAGCCAAAAGATCAGAATTTTTTGAATAAAAACAAAAAGAATTTTTAAGAAGCGCCAGCAAATTATGCGAATTAAAATCGCTTTCGATTAATTCCAGAATTAGCATTAAAAAATTAACCAGCTTGGAATTGAAAATACTTAAATTTCGGGTGTCGTTAAATGGTAATGAATTTTGTTCAAGCTCAAGTTTTATAAGGTTTGCCAGCTTATCATTATTTGTAATTACGGCCGCGGTTTTTTTATTATTTAAAGCTTCGCGCAACGCTAATGAAATAATTTTAGCTTCTTCAATCTCGTTTTTTGCCTCAATTAATTGAAAGTTTTTTTCTAAATCGAGAGTAGTTTTTTTAATATCTAAATGTTGTGAAATTTCCTGCCATTTTGTAGTTTTTTCTGCTGGCAACATCATTAATGAAATTAGATTTTGCCTAGTTTCGTCGCTTAAAATAAATTTATCATTAGCAATTTTTTTGATGGTATTTTTATTAATTTCTAAAAATTCGGTTAAACGATTTAAGAAAAATTGCGGATGATTTTCTGTCTCATAATTTTCCGTAGTTGCGCCATGCAAAATAACGTAATTTTTTTTAGAAATTGCCTTAATTAATTTTTTGCTAAATGAGACGCTTCCAGTTGATCCGGCAATAATTATTGGGGCTTTCGAGCCATATTTTTCAAGCAAATAGACCAATTTCTGAATTATGAAATTTTGGCTCGAAGAGCTGAAAAAAATATTTTTTTTGATTAATGAATTTTTAATTTGAACGTGAAAATCTTTTAAAAATTCCAGCGTTAATTGGCGATGGCGGGAAAGATTAGAATCATCAATTTCATCCAATATATTTAAATCAATTTCATCGCGCTCAATATCGTCAAAAAGGTTTTGTAAATTGGTGGCAATTTTAAAGGCCTGATCAAATTCAAGATTGTCGCCAAAAATTGAGATTTTTTGGATTTCTTTGGTTAGAAAAAAAAGATAGTCTAAGTTAGATAAAGACTTGATTTGCAATAGTTCATCGATAATTTCTTTGGCTTCAAGATTTGGTAAAAAGTCAAAAAAATCTTCATAAGAAATATCAGAAATTGCCTTAATTTTTGGCAAAATTATATTGCTATTTTTGACTAAAAATAATTCCCGAAATTCGCGACATGAACGGCGATTTGGTAAGAAAATTTTTACTTCCGAAATCTGGCTCGAAAAATTATTTTCAAGCCAGTCAAAAAGCGATCCGAAAAAATGATAATTTGCTGGAATGTTGAAAATATTGGGGTTATCTAGCATTTTAGATTATTAAATTAGATTTTCTCACACTTCTAAAGCCGTTATTCAGATTCAATTTAAAAAAAATTTTTTGCGATGAAAGTGATAGTTTTAGGTGCTGGCGTAATTGGCGTTACGAGCGCTTATTTTCTAGCCCGTGCCGGACATAAGGTTATTGTGCTTGAGAAGAATTCTTCCTCGGCCATGGGCTGTTCCTACGCCAATGGCGGGCAATTGAGTTATTCTCACATCGAAACTTGGGCGGCAAAAGCTTCATCATGGGCAATGTTGAAAGCGGCGTTCACTCCCGGTTCATTTTTAACTATTTCTGATTTATTTGGTAAAAGATTTTTTAGTTGGGCCGATGAATTTTATAAAAATTCTTCGCTTAAAAAATCGCAGGAAAACAGTAAAAAACTATTCAAGATTTCATCCTACAGTAAAAAGGTTTTAGAACAGATTTTAGAAGAAGAAATAGACATCAAATTTGATTATAAAAAACAGGGTATTTTGCATTTTTACCGCAATCCAATAAAATTTGAATTAGCAATTAAAGAAGCAGAGTTTCACAACTCAATTGGTTGCAAAGCACAGATTTTAACTGCCGAAGAATGTGTTAAAAAAGAGCCAACTTTGGTTCGCATTTTTGACGAAGGAAAATTATGCGGCGGTATTTTTTATGAGATGGATGCGAGCGGTAATTGTATGCTTTTCACAAAATCTTTGGAAAAAATATGCCGCGAAAAATATAGCGTAGTTTTTGAATATGACGTTGATGTACGAAATATTTTTACTAATTACAATAAAGTGACGGGCATCAATACCAACAAAGGAGTTTTTGTTGCTAATAAATATGTTTATGCGCTTGGAGCTTACGGAAACAAGCTTCTAACTGGAATTGGAATTGATGCCCAAATTTATCCGTTAAAAGGTTACAGCCTTTCAATTAATGCTGATAAAGACTTTATTGCGCCAAAAATGACATTAACTGATACTGAAAATAAAATTGTTTATAGTCGTTTGGGCAATATTTTTCGCGCAGCAGGCACTGTTGAGGTTTGTTGGTTAAAAAATAGTAAAAATAAAAAACACATTAATTTTTTGAAGAAAGTATTGTTTGCAACTTTTTCTGATTTTGGAAATTTTAATGAGATTCATGATTGGTCGGGCTTTAGGCCATTTCGTCCAAGTTCAATTCCATTAATTTGTGAAGTTAAGAAATATGGGAATTTACTTCTCAATGTAGGGCATGGATCGCTGGGATGGACTTTGTCAGCTGCTTCGGGAAAGATTTTGACTGATGTAGTTTCGGGAAATAAAAATGAAGAATTTCAGTTTTTGGAAGATGAGGAAAAAGGAATTTATTCGTAATCTAAATTTATACCAAATTTTCTAACATCGCGCGCCAAATGCAAAGAACCGCAAATCACAATTCGGCAAGGAGCATAATCATTCATTTTGGAAATAAGATTAATCGCATCTAAAAGATCATCAGCTGTTAGAATTTTTATTCCTGACAATTCACCAATTTCTGCAATAACTTTAGCCTCTTCAGGATAAGGCTCGCCATCAACTCTTAGCGCTACAATTTCTGCCACATTTTTAAATTTTTCTAAAAATTCTTTTCTGCATTTTCCGCGACTAAATCCGCAAATTATAAAAGTTTTTTTATCATTTTTTTCTAATATCCAACGCGCTAAAGAAAAAGCCCCAGCTTCGTTGTGAGCGCCGTCGATCCATATTTCACTTTCTGAATTTTTTAAAATTTTATTTAAATTATTTTCAATTTTTTCAATTCGACTTGGCCAAGAAACCGTTGAAATTGCTTGAGAAATAGCCTCTTTTTTTACTGGAAATTTTTCACTAATTGCTAAAACCGTCGCAATCGCCGTTGCGAAATTGATATATTGATGAGAGCCTAACAGCGCTGGTTTTGGAAGTTTTTCAAAAATTAATTCGCCAAATCTTAAATCAAATTCACCACTTTCTTCATCGGCAATAATTTCAAAATCTTCATCGTAAAAATAAGTCAAAATATTTTGGTCGCGCGCCAAAATTTCAATTATTTCGCGCGCTTTTTTAGGCTGTGATGAAACAATTAGTGGCGTGTTGGGGCGCATGATCATTGCTTTCTCGAGCGCAATTCTTTCAATTGAGTTTCCTAAATATTCAACATGGTCAAAAGAAATTGGCATTAAAACTGTGGCTAATTTTTTTTCTAAAATATTAGTTGCGTCAATTCTGCCGCCCATTCCGCATTCAATGATTAGAACATCCGCTGGCACTTTAGAAAAAGCTAAAAATGCACCGATTGTAAAAGCTTCCATGAAGGTTAGGGGAGTGATTTGTGGTTCTTGAGCGGCGTGGATTCTGGTTTCTTCCATTGCTTCAAATAAAAAAGAATCAGAAATTTTCTCGTTTGCCAGAACAATTCTTTCATTGCAATCATGCAAATGTGGCGAAGTGTAAATGTGAGTTTTGTAGCCGGCGCAAGTTAAAATTTTAGAAATTAATGAAACGGCAGAACCTTTACCATTTGTTCCTGCAACGTGAATTACCGGCGGAAGTTTTTGATGAGGATTTTTAAGTTTTTTTAGAACAATTTCCATTCTTTCAAAAACGGTTTCGTAATCAACTTGGCGACGACCTAAAGTACTTGGAATTGGCCAATGAGGAAGATAAACCATTTTGAAATAAAAATTGGGAGTTAAGAATTGATGTATAAAAATCCTTTAAAATTAGGAAATAGATCCTGAAACAAGTTCAGGATGACAGAAAATGCTAGATCTTCCTTCCCTGATCTCAAATCTTAAGTTTAACTGTAATTAATTTGAAAAAAATAAACCTAATCGCATCAATATTAATTTCTTTTCTTTCTTGTAAAATTGTTTTCGCTCAAACAATTCCGGAAACAAAATTTACCAAACCAAATTTGCCGGTTTTTTTAGTAAATGGTTTTGTTGATTTTTCCGCTGCTTCCAGAAATCAGGCTGCAATTTTTGAACAAAAAACTCTTCCCAACGGCATTACAGATAATCGTTTAAGTAATACTCAAGCCATTGGAAATGACTCACAGTTTTTTTTTAAAAGTGGAATAATGACTGAAAATAAAGATAAATATGGCGCAGTCGCAAAGGTTGAATTTAACGTAAATTCCGATCGTAAAAGTGAAATGCCGAATCTCGATCAGGCATTTATTTATTCACAAAATTCATTTGGAAAATTTGAACTGGGAAATAATCAGGCAGTAAATCAAAAAATGAAATCGAGCCCAGCGCACTTTGCGCGCGGTGCTGGCGGCATTAACGGAAAATATTTAGAAAATATAAATATGCCGATTTTAGCAAATTCTCCGACAACTATTTGTTCTGGAACTAATTGTTCTAATGTAAAATTTCCTAGTTTTATTATGCTTGCACAATCACCAATCGGACATGGCGGGGGCGCGCGCAGCTTTTATAATAATAGCGCCGATTCAGTGCAAAATGATTTTAATAGCTTTAATCGCAGCAATTTTCGCGCTTTAAAAGATGATAGTTTTGATGGTGTTGAAGATGCGACAAAAATTAATTATTATTCACCGCGAATTGCTGGTTTGCAGCTTGGAATTAGTTATGCGTCGGATAGTGCGGATAGTGGAATTACTTCAACAAAATATTATAATGTTAATGGAATTCGTATAAAAAATATTATGAGTTTTGGAGTTAATTATTCAGAAGATTTTGACAATTTAGGAGTTGAAATTTCAGCTACTGCCGAAAGAGGAAAAATGCAAAATTCACAATCTTCAATTGGCGTTGAGCGCTCTGATCTAGGGGCTTATGACATTGGTGCAACTTTCAGTTATTTTGGTTTTAATTTTGGTGCTTCATATGGTTCGTGGGGAAAATCTATGCAGCCAAAAAATGGAATTTATTCATGCGATTATAATTCTTCCGAAACTTTGCTCTTGCAAACTTGTGCAACAAATGTCAAAAAATTCGAGGATCCACATTATTACACAGCTGGAATTGCTTATGCATTCGGACCGATTGCTACAAGTATCACCGGCATAAAAAGTAAGTTCCAAGAAAATAGTTACGAAGCGATTTCGCTAGGGGTTGACTATAAGCTTTCACGAGCTTTGATGCCTTATGTTGAAATTACGAAGTTTGCATTTAAATCTAATCAGCCAAATTCATCGGATATAATTAATCAGTACGCGATCTCAAGTAATCAAAGACAAATCAAAAATAATCAGGGTTACATTTTGTTAACTGGAATTTTAATTTCATTTTAAGTTTTAAATGAGCGTAGCAGCATTAGACTCGTATCTACTACCCTTAAAGCAAATTCTCGAACGTGATGGCGTTAATGAAGTTTCTATAAACCGTCCTCACGAAGTATGGATTGAACTTAAAGGCGACATGATTCGCGAAGAGTTACCAACCTTTGATTTAGAGCATTTAAAATCTCTTGGAAGACTAGTTGCTCAAGCCACAGAACAAAGATTAAGCGAAGAAGAACCACTTCTTTCCGCTACACTTCCAAATGGATATCGTATTCAGATTGTTTTTCCTCCAGCTTGCGAACAAGGTTCGGTCGTTATTTCAATTCGTAAACCATCAAGCTTAAAATGGAGTTTGGAAGATTATGATAAAATGGGCATGTTTGATTCAACTTCAGTTGGTGAAGTTGAAGATAAAAATGATTTAATTTTAGCAAAACTTCTTAAACTGAATCGCATTAAAGATTTCTTACACCGCGCGGTTTTATACAAAAAAAATATTATCATTTCTGGCGGTACTTCAACTGGTAAAACTACATTTACCAACGCCGTTATTCGTTCAATTCCTCACGAAGAAAGATTAATTACTGTAGAAGATGCTCGCGAGGTTGATTTAAGTTCACATCCAAATCGCGTGCATTTGATTGCATCGAAAGGTGGACAAGGTCGTTCAAAAGTTACAACGCAAGATTTGATTGAAGCTTGTTTGCGTTTGCGTCCAGAAAGAATTATTGTGGGCGAATTGCGCGGTTCGGAAGCATTCAGTTTTCTTCGCGCTATTAACACTGGTCATCCGGGATCAATTTCTACTCTTCACGCTGACACGCCAAGAATGGCAATTGAACAGCTAAAAATGATGGTAATGCAAGCTGGTCTTGGAATGACGCCAACTGAAATTACATCTTATATAAAAAATGTAGTGGATATTGTTGTGCAGTTGAAGCGTGGTGGAAAAGGGCGGCGCTATATTTCAGAAGTTTATTTTCGCGCTATTCATAACAAACCTTCTAATGCTGAAGCTGGTCATAAGCTTCCAGAGCCAACTCATACATAATCATTAGCTAAAATAAATATTTTTAAATGTCTCGTAGTCGTTTTTTTAATAAGAAGTTCGAATTTTTAACTTTAGCACAAATTCTTGAAATTACTGGAGCGGTAGCCCATAAAGAAAGCGATTTAAGCAAAAAAATTTTTGATATTTCTACGCTAGATAAATCTGATGAAGAAAAAATTTCATTCATAAATGCTGGTCAATATTTAGATAAATTTTTAGCCTCAAAAGCTGGTTTTTGTTTTGCTGAAGAAAAATTCGCCAGCAAAGCGCCTCAAGGAATGACGGTGCTAACTCATAAAAATCCTTATTTTGCTTATGCGCAAATTGCACAAACTTTTTATGAAGAAAAAATACCAGAATTTGACGGACAAAAACTAATTCATCCAGAAGCTAAAATTGGCGAAGGAACAAGAATCGCGCCAAATGCTTATGTAGGAAAAAATGTTGAAATTGGCAAAAACTGTTTTATAGGTCCAAGCGCTTCAGTGCTGGATGGATGTATAATTGGCGATAATACTATTATCAATGCTGGAGCGGTAATTTCTTTTGCTCAAATCGGTTCAAATTGTATAATTTATAATGGAGCAAAAATCGGTCAGGATGGTTTTGGTTTTGCTCATAATGCTGGAGTTAATCATAAAATTATTCAGCTAGGAATTGTGAAAATCGGCAATTTTGTTGAGATTGGCGCTAATAGCTGCGTTGATCGCGGCGCAATTGAAAATACTGAAATTGGTGATGGAACTAAAATTGATAATCAGGTGCAAATTGGTCATAATGTTGTTATCGCTCGCGGCGCTGTAATTGCTGGTTGTACCGCAATTGCCGGAAGTACCAAAATTGGTAATTTTGTACAAATTGGTGGCGGAAGCAATATTTCAGGACATATTCAAGTTAAAGATGGCGCCAAAGTTGCGGGCATGACTGGCGTAATGCGCGATGTTGAAACGATGCAAACTGTCGCCGGAATTCCATCCGTGCCAATTAAAAAATGGCATCGGATGAATAGTTTGTTGCTAAAAATGACCGAGCTTAAAAGCGAACAAAAAGATAATTAATTGAACTTAAAAAAGATGGTAGTTTTCCTCTTTTAGTTCCTATTTTTTTAATTCTTCTAGCTCGAGCCACCTTTCTTCAGAGGCGTCGAGTTCTTTTTGGAATTTGGTAATTTCCATGGCAATATGAGCTAAATTGGCGGGATTGCGGTCTTCGGTTTCGCTTAATTCTTCACTTAAATTACGAATTTTTTCTTCAAGTTTTTCAATTTTTGCCGGAAGTTTTTCTAGTTCTAGGCGATATTTATAAGCAAACTTTTTTGAGTCTTCGGGTTTTTTTGCGCTTGCTTCAACATTGATTGCAACCTTTGGTTTCAAAGCTTCTTGCACATCCTTTTGGTATTTTTCTTTATATCCTAGATAGTCAGAATAGCCACCAACGTGATTTGTAATTACGCCATCTCCTTCAAAAGCCAGAATGCTGGTTGCGACATTATCTAAAAAATCGCGATCGTGTGAAACCACAATTAGCGTGCCTTCATACTTCATTAAATAATCTTGTAGCATATCCAAACTATCCATATCGAGATCGTTTGTTGGTTCATCTAAAATCATGAAATTACCGGGATTAGCCAAAGTTTTTGCCAATAATAAACGGTTTTGTTGTCCGCCCGATAAGGTTCCCGCCAATGTTAATAAATCTTTAGGATCAAACAAAAAATCTTTCATATAACCACAAATATGGCGGGTTTTTCCATTTCCAAGTTGAACATAATCTGAACCGCTGTCGCATAAAATTTCCTGAATTGTGGAATCAGGTTTAATCATGCTTCGCGCTTGGTCAAAGTAAGAAACGCTCATGTCGCGCGCTGGTTTTACGGTTCCTGAATCTGGCTTGGTTTCGCCGATCATCATTTTTAACATCGTGGATTTTCCAGAACCATTTTTGCCGATAATTCCGATTTTTTCACCGCGTAAAATCTTGATTGAAAATTTATCAATCAGCGCTTTTTCGCCAAAAGTTTTCGAAACATTATTAAAGCTTATAATCACTTGTGGCGCGTCTTCTTCCAGTTTTTGGGATTCGATTTTAATATAACTTTGATTGGCGCGAACCAGTTTTTTTTGCGCTTCCAATTTTGCGCGCAGCTCAAGTAAATAATGCAAACGCCCAATATTTCTTTTTCTTCTGCCGGTTACTCCAGTTTGAAGCCAGCCGCTTTCTAAATTTACTTTTTTAACTAAATTTTCTAGCTCACGACGCTCATGTTCAATAATATTTTGCGACCATTCATCGAAATCTTTGTAACCTTGTTGATTCACTTTCAACTTATTGGCGCGCAACCAAAAAACCTTGTTGGAAACTTTTTCTAAAAATTTTCGATCGTGCGAAATCACGATTAGCGAGCCTTGATAGCTTTGGAGATAATTTTCTAGCCATTGAATAACGTGTAAATCTAAATGGTTTGTTGGCTCGTCAAGCAGCAAAATATCTGGTTCTAAAACCAAAGCGCGAGCCAAACTAACGCGGCGTTTTTGACCACCAGAAAGATTTTGAGTTAGAGCATTTTTATCAATTTCTAAATGGTCGCAAACAATATCGACGACGTAAGTTTTATGTTCATCGATTTTCAAACCATCCATAATAAAATCAAAAACTGTGACATTTTTAGGCAGTTTTTCATTTTGCGAAAGATATCCTACAACCGCGTGCGGCATGATCCAGCGTTCGCCGCAATCAAGATCAAAATTGCCGACAATGGCATTCATTAAAGTAGTTTTTCCAACACCATTTTTGCCAATTAAACAAATGCGATCACGCGGAAAAAGATTTAAATGCAGATTTTCAAAAAGGGTTTTTTTAGCAAAAGAAATCGTAGCTTCGCGAATTGATAGAAGTGGAGAATTTTTCATTTAGGGAAATTGAAGTTGGACTAGTTAAGAATAGATTTCGATTAGCTTTGTTATAGAAAGGCTTTTTAAGTTTGTGAATTTTTTTCTGCCGCAATCCTTTTTAATGAAGCTCTTTAAAAAAAGAGCGATCCTCAAAATGACACGATAAATTTTTATCTAATTTATATAAATTGACTTTTGCTGTTTTTAATCTGCGGATGGATGTCCGACCTAAAACTCGGGTGTTTTACTTACTACTAACTTAATTTTAAATGAGGTTACGTATGAATAGAGAAAATAATAATAACAACACTTCGTCATCAGCTAAAAACACTCAAGCCTCATCTTCAGGCTTGCAACAAAAACTGTCAAATTTCCTAGAAAAAGGAACTCACACAGATCAAGAAATTATGGCTTTCTGTGAAAAGCAATCTTCAGGCTCAAGCAAAAAAAGCTCTGACAATGAATAAAGAAATGGGGGGAGAAAAACTCTCCCCATTTTTTTATACTTAAAATTTAAAACTAGGTGTTCACATGACAAATCAAAATAATCAAAACAACAATTCTCAAGCTTCTACAAATAATAGTGGAAACAAAGATTTCCAAAATAAATTATATAGCTTCTTGCAAGAAGATCGCACTGAACAAGAAATCAGAGATTTCTGCGATACCAATGGTAAAAATGCTAATCAGCAAAACAAACAAAACTCTTAACAAGAGGAAGAGGAAAGAGGATAAAAAACCTCTTTCCAATTCACCCGCTTTTTTAGCAAGATTTTCGCATCAATATCAATAGCAAACTGCCATTCATCTCTTGGAAATTCTGGTCTCACGGATTGACAATAATAAAGGGCTATTTCAAGATAATAAAACTCCCTTAGAAGCCTGTCTAAAATCTTTTTAATCCCGCTTTTGATCCAATTTTTGGTAAAAAATATGCCAAAATCCGAAATTAAAAAAATCTTAGATGGGCTTTTATACAAAATCCTTTCCCCTAGTTTATGTCTAAACAAAAAATAGTTACTTTGCCAAACGGGCTTCGTGTTGCCGCGGACGAAATGAAAGAAGTCGAAACAGTTTCGGTCGGAGTTTTTGTAAATACTGGAAGTAGAAATGAATCTCCTGAAATTAGCGGAATTTCACATTTTCTTGAACATATGGCTTTTAAGGGAACCCAAAAAAGAAGTTCAAAAAGAATAGCCGAAGAATTTGAAGGAATCGGCGGCAGAATTAACGCTTACACATCCAAAGAAAAAACGGTTTATTACGCTAAAGTTTTAAAACAACATGCTGAATTTGCGCTGGAGTTTTTATCTGACATTTTGCAAAACTCGATTTTTGATAAAGTAGAATTGGAAAAAGAGCGCGGTGTGATTTTGCAGGAAATTGCGATGACGAATGATACGCCAGATGATATTATTTTTGATTATTTTCAAGAAGTAGCTTTTCCAAATCAATCTTTGGGACAAACGATTTTAGGGCCGATAAAAAATATCAAAAAATTCAAGCGCGAGCATTTTATTAATTACATTCGTGATCAATATAGTTGCAAAAATATTGCAGTTGCAGCGGCAGGAAATATTAATGAAGAAGATTTGGTTAAATGGTCGAAAAAATATTTTACCAAACTCGGAGATTCAAAAATTAAAAATTGCGAAACAGCAAAATATAGCGGCGGCGATTTCAGAAAAGAAAGAAAATTAGAGCAAATTAATTTGGTTTTGGGGTTTGAGGGAAAATCATATTTGGATGAAGATTATTACGCTTCGCAAATTCTAGCGATGATTTTGGGCGGCGGAATGTCTTCGCGCTTATTTCAAGAAGTTCGTGAAAATCGCGGTTTGGCTTATTCGATTTATGCATTTAATTATGCTTACAAAGATTCAGGATTGTTTGGAATTTACGCTGGAACTACACCAGAAAAAACCAATGAACTAATTTCGGCAACTTGTGATGAGGTGAAAAAAATCTGCAGAAAAATTTCAAGTCAGGAAATGGATCGTGTACATACACAATTTAAAGCTGGTTTGTTGATGGCAAAAGAAAGCACTGGATCAAGAATGCAAAGACTTGGCGGCGATATTTTATCGCATGATCGATTGATTTCAGATAAAGAAATTTTGCAAAGAGTTGCAGCGGTGACAAAAGCCGATATTGCGAGAGTTGCGGAAGCGATTTTTACTGGTTCAAATCCAACATTTACAGCGATTGGCAAAGTTAAAAAGGTGATGGATTTGGATGAGATTAAGAAGAATTTTAATTAAGGAAGTGTTTAGTTAATTGGCTATTTTTTGGTGACGATGTGTTGGATAGATCCTGAAACAAGTTCAGGATGACGATAGATCCTGAAACAAGTTCAGGATGACGATAG